>Ga0302127_10000838_pt1 | contig 17587 bp, 10 predicted proteins | sample CB4_SCM_MG_FD_204452 | JGI IMG/M metagenome (GOLD analysis project Ga0302127, IMG submission 204452) | Marine microbial communities from Western Arctic Ocean, Canada - CB4_SCM | ecosystem: Environmental > Aquatic > Marine > Oceanic | place: Canada: Western Arctic Ocean | collected 2017-09-24
AATTTTTGTTGCAGCTAGGTCTGGTATTTCCGGCTTTGCTACTACCCTGGATGGCAAAAATCGTCGTCGACAACGTCATATTGCATCGACCCTTTGGCGACACGTCTGTCCTCTTTCCACCCTTCATGAACCCCATTGTCAATTTCGTTGACGGTAAAGAACCCATTGCCATTATGTTTACCATTACGGTGATCTATTTCGTCATGCTGCTCACCATCGGAACACGTTCAGGCGGGGGGACCAATGCGGGATTACTGCAGGGTCGGGATGCAGCGACCCAAGCAGAGAATCAATTGAGCTCCGGATATAGTAGTGGTGGCGGGCTATGGGGCATCGTGGAGTTTATGGTGCACATTCGTCTAACCCAGTCCCTCGGCAACCGCATCCGCACACGGTTATTTGATCGTCTGACCCATTTACCGATGACCGTTCTCGATGATCAGCGCATTGGCGACTCGGTATTCAGGGTATTGTACGACACGCCTGAAGCAGCAGAACTCGGCTATCGCATGACCTTCCATCCCATTTTTGCGGGACTGTCGGCAATCCTTAACCTTTACATCCTGCAATACTCCTACGGTCACATTTCGCCGGAGATCATCTGGATCGCGTGGGCGATGTTACCACTAGCCATATTGGGCACTTTTCCGTTCTCCGGTCCACTGCGCCGCACTAATCAGAACAAGCGGGCCGCCGGTTCGGCGACGACCAATGCCATGGAAGAGTCTATGAATAATATTGGTGCCGTGCAGAGTCTTGGCGGTAATAAAAAGGAAGGCAAACGTTTTGCGGACAGCAGCGACCAAACATTTCTGCGAGAACGCTATGCCTGGGCAGTGATCTACGCTGTGGTTGCTGTGTTGAGCACGTTCTACGGCGCCGCAGCGATCTATATCACCATTGTGATTACCGACCGAATCATCGAAGGCGCCATGTCCCCCGGTGACTTCGCGGTGTTATTTGGAATCTACGGCAGCATCGCGGGGTCTGCAGGTTTTTTCGGCATGATGTGGCTCAAAATGCAGGAAAATATTGCTGCTGTCCGTCGGGTTTTCTTTTTTCTGGACTATGAAACGGAAGAGGACCGGACCGGTGACATAAAGCTGGGCACTATCAGCAAGGGTGTCACGTTCGAAGGCGCCGGTTTCGCATATCCTGATGGTCACAAGGCCCTGAATAATATTAATCTTGAACTATCCGTCGGTGAGCTTGTTGCGCTGGTTGGACCTACCGGCGCCGGCAAGACAACACTCGCCTACATGATCCCAGCGTTGCTAACACCCACATCGGGGCGCGTTCTTATTGATGGTGAAGACATATCCCAGGTGGACCTCGACACACTTCGCAGTCAGGTCACCTACGTGTTCCAGGAACATCTGCTGCTGTCCGAATCGATTCGTCAAAATCTGCTCTTTGCAAATCCTGATGCCACAGAAGCGGAGATGATTACGGCCTTAGAAACAGCGGGTTGCATGGAGTTTATCGACAAACTGCCCGAGGGTATCAATACGGTACTCGGCCGCTCCGGTGATACGTTATCCGTGGGCCAGCAGCAGCGTCTTTCGATTGCCAGAGGTCTGGTTCGCGACGCGAAAATCCTGATCCTCGACGAACCCACGGCCGCGCTTGACCCGCACACAGAAGGACGCCTTGTTCAGGCATTGCAGGCCGCCGCCAAGGGACGCCTCGTTATCGTCATTGCACACCGCTTGTCTACTATCCGTAAAGCAGACCGTATCGTATTTTTGGAAAATGGTGAGATCAAAGATGTGGGTAGCCACGAGACACTCATGGAGAATCCCGATGGTCCCTACCATGAATTTGTACAACTCCAGGGCGGATAGGAATACTTTGTAATACTCTCGAGAAAGACCGAACTATCATGCATATAGACACACCGAACCAAACCGGCGCCATCACTGAAACTACACCAGAAATCGACCTTGCGCTTGGCGATGCGCACTTTCCCTCGCTACATATGGCCCTACTCCAAATCACCCGTGATGAATCGCTTTTCCATGAGCAATATGCCGATACTGAGCTGCTCAGGCGGACAGCCCTTGACACCATCACTGCCCTGCGGGACGGCAAGCGGACTGTAAACACTGAGCTGCCCGATGCCGGGTTTGTTCACACCATGATGCAACATATGGCCGGCGGCAATGTTCCCGAAGAGTACGTGCCTATGATGATGCAGGAAATGTCACTGCTCGAACCTGACCCATGGTACGAAGACATCCCAGCTGAGACGCGCGGCAAACTCAAGGTCGCCGTTATTGGTGCGGGGATGTCGGGTATCCTCACGGCCATTCGCCTGCAGGAAGCGGGGATCCCCTTCGTGGTATTCGAAAAAAATAGCGAGGTGGGTGGTACCTGGTTTGAAAACAGCTACCCAGGATGCCGGGTCGACGTTCCCAATCATTTTTACTGTTACTCTTTTGCGCCCAACTACAGCTGGTCATCACATTTTTCCAAGCGGGACGAGTTGCTGGACTACTTTATCGCCATAGTTGATCAGTATGACTTGCGACCACACATCCATTTCAATAACGATGTCACGTCCGCTGAGTATGTCGACGATGGTTGCTGGCAATTGACGACTCAAGATGGCACGACAGAGCAGTTCAACGCGATCGTCAGTGCTGTCGGGCAATTGAATCGGCCCAAATTGCCAGACATCGCCGGGCTCAATGATTTTGCCGGCACTACCATCCATTCCGCACAATGGCGTTCCGATGTAGATCTCACCGGTAAAAAAGTCGTTGTCATCGGCACAGGAGCCAGCGCATTCCAGTTGGTGCCTGAAATCGCTGAGCAGGCCGAACACGTTTCGGTATTACAGCGTTCAGCACCCTGGTTAATGCCAACACCGGACTATCACGACGCGGTAGAACCGGGACATCAGTGGCTATTGCAGCATCTGCCCTACTACGCGAACTGGTATCGATTCTGGCTTTTCTGGAGTGGTTGCGACTCTTTTCTCCCCACACTCACCGTCGATTTAGCGTGGCAACGAACAGATTCAATCAACGCTGCGAACGAGGCGTTACGCCAGAGAACTACAGAGTACATCTCCGGCCAGGTTCATAATGACGCGCTGCTAAAGAAAGTCATTCCGGACTACCCCATCGGCGGTAAACGTCCGCTAAGGGACAATGGCATGTGGCTAACGGCACTGCAGCGCGACAACGTGGATCTGATTACTCACTCGATCAGAAAAGTGACCCAGGACGGCGTCACATTCGAAAACGGCGAGTCTATTACTGCTGATGTGATCATCTGCGCTACCGGCTTTCAGGCGGATCATTTCCTGTGGCCCATGAATATTGTTGGTCGCGACGGTATCAAACTGGACGACTTTTGGGGCAGCAATCCCAAAGCCTATCTGGGCATCACGGTTCCGCAGTTTCCTAATCTGTTTTGCCTCTATGGACCCAATACCAATCTTGTCCATGGTGGCAGCATTATTTTTCACTCTGAGTGCCAGGTTAACTACATCATGGGTTGCTTAACGACCTTGCTGACAGAAGGCCAACGATCCTTAGAGCCTCGTAGCGAAGTCGCCGAGGCATTCTATGATCGCGTTGATGAGGCAAATCAGCAAAGAGCCTGGGGCAGGCCGCAGGTGAAGAGCTGGTACAAGAATAGTGAGGGGCGAGTGACTCAGAATTGGCCTTTTCGTCTGGTGGACTATTGGCGAGATACGAAAGCCCCCGACGCCAAAGATTTCATCTGGCGATAGGTCCGCAGCCTTCGCTTTCACCACACAGTAAGATAATATCACCGCTCGCGCTGCGACTTAGTGGATCTGGTCGTAGTGCATTCCCACCTTGAGGAGCATACGCGATGAGATTACTCATCGTCGCGGCACTATTGCTATGTACCGCGAATGACAATTTGGCGGCACCTTCTACGCAAGCGGTTCGGCTTGGGGAAACCCCTGTCATCGATGGTGATGTTTTAAACGACAAAGCCTGGGCGCAGTTTTCCAGCACCATGGCATTTACCCAACAACAACCGCAGGAAGGGCTGCCCGCATCCCAGCAAACAAAGGTCTTCATTGGGTTTTCCAATACGCATCTCTACGTCGCCTTCGTGTGCTACGACGACAACCCCGATGAGATCATCGTGACCAGCCAAAACCGCGATGCGAGCTTAAGTAGTTCAGATAGCTTCACCATGGTCATTGATACGTCAGGCAACCGTCAACACGGTGTGGTTTTCGGTACCAACCCAACTGGCCTCGAGTACGACGGCGAGGTTGCCAATGAAAGTGGTAGCCGATTCGGTAATCAGGGCTTCGATCTAAACTGGGACACGACCTGGCAAGTAGAAGCACTGATAGGTGACTTTGGCTGGAGTGGAGAGATGGCCATCCCGTTTACATCGTTGCGCTACGGCGTGGACGAGATCCAGAGTTGGGGTTTCAACTTCGAACGTGCCATTCGACGTAATAATGAACTCACTTATTGGTCTCCCCTACCCCGACAATATGGACTGAATCGCTTGTCCCTTGCGGGCTCTATTAGCGGCATCGAAGTACCCGCACAGCAAAACTTTGTTGTGACACCCTATGCGCTTAGTAAATCCGTACGACCCGATGGCAATAGTGAACAGGACTTCGGTTTCGACCTGAAATATTCGATAACACCAAGCCTCACCCTCGATGCCACCTACAATACCGATTTCGCCCAGGTCGAAGTGGACCGACAGAAGGTTAACCTCGACAGATTCAGTTTGTTTTTCCCGGAAAAGCGACCCTTCTTTCAGGAGAACGCCAGCGAGTTCCAGGTCGGCACCAGCAATACAGAGCTGTTTTTTTCCAGACGAATTGGTATCGGGCCAGAAGGAGAAGCTATTCCCATTGACGCAGGTTTGCGTCTATCCGGAAAAGTTGGCAACGGCACCAATATCGGGTTACTCGCCATGCGTGCCAAAGCAGTGGCGGATATAGCACCACAAAACGATTTTGCAGTAGTGCGCGTGAGGCAGGAACTGACCGGTCGCTCATCGGTCGGGATGTTGCTCGTCAATCGCAACGGCGGCGGGACTGACAATCAGACCTATGCCGTAGACGGACGTTGGGGATTAGGTGAAAGAGTCACCCTTTCCGGTTTCGTTGCGCGGACGCAAACAGCGGGTATCGCAAAAGATGACCATGCAGCTCGCCTGTTTGCCGGATACAACTCTAACGTGTGGTCGTTGCGCGCTGCGCTAATGGAGGTAGGTGAGGGTTTTAACCCTGAAGTGGGATTTTTAAGCAGACGTGGATTCCGGCACTTAGAACTGTTCGGTCTGCGCAGCAGCAGACCCAACAACAGAAACAGCAGCGTACTGGAATACCGTCCCCATGCAAACTACCGAGCGTACTGGGACTTCGACGGTTTTCTTGAATCTGCTCGCCTACACCTTGATCACTCGCTTGAGTTCAAGAGCGGTGCCGGTCTGGCAATGGGTGTGAATCAAGTTCACGAAGGTATCAAAACAGCATTCGAAATTTCTTCTGGTGTGAATGTTCCAGCACGTGACTACGACGATTGGGAATTCTTCAGCCACTACAATAGCAACAATAGCGCAGCGCTCAGTTTCAACGTTAACTTTCAGGGCGGTGGCTTCTTTGGTGGCAATCGACTGGGGGTGGGTTCATCGATCAACTATAGGATTAGTGAATCTTTTAAAACCTCGCTGTCCTTTGACTACAACGATATCGACTTACCCGAGGGGAGTTTTGATGTCGGTCTCACAAACTTTCGCATGTCTTATTCCTTTACACCGAAAATATCCATCGCGGCGCAGATCCAACACAACGATCGAGACCAGGTCCTTGCGATCAATTTGCGTTTTTCCTGGATACAGGATGCTAATGCGGGTCTGTTCGTCGCATACAACGAGACCGACGACGACATTAATTTCCCGGGCAGACCAAGACAGGAATTCATCGTTAAATACTCACGCATCGTCAGTATTCTGTGACCTACCGGTCGATCGAAAACTCAACCCAATAGGCTGGATGATCCGAAACACCCGGAGGCTCACTGCCACCGGATTTCACGTTTAGCCCCTTACTGATGATCCACTCCACATCATGGGGTTTCCCAAGGGCTGAAAAAATCGCATCGGTGTAGGCCGGGTTCTCCAAAAAAGCTGACAGCCTTGGGTCACCCACTCGGGTGTTTAGATCACCCATCAACACAGCAGGAGATGGCAACGAGGCAAATCGAGCCAGCACCTGCCCTAACTGCCTGTCGCGTACCGCACTGCGATCCAGATGCGTAGTCAGTGTTGTCAGTTTGGTATCTGCAATGGGTATGGTGGCAATAATCATGTTCCTGAAACTACTGTCTTCTTCGGAAAATAGCGGATGTATCTGCCAGGACGACACCAAAAACCGACTCACTAGACCATTGCCAAAATGTGGCTGATAGAATAGTTCGTAGGCCGGTGCGAACAACCAGCCAGCCTGAAGTATCCCGCCTATTTGCTCTGCCTGATCCGCAAGACCATAGAACAACGTCCCGGAAAGCTCGTTTAAACCCACAATGTCTGCATCAGCATCGCGCAAAACATCGGCAGCGCGGGTGATATCACGCTCGTTATCTTCACCTTTACTGCGACGAATATTGTAGGTCGCAACGACAATACGATCAGGTTTCACCTCTGCCCAATTGCCCGGGGCATCGATTTTTTCACCATACGTGGCAATGCCGGGAACCGGTGTGTTCGCATCTACAACAATAAATATAAGCAACGCGGCAATGGACAGGTAACCAGATATCGTTCTCATGGACCGCGCAACTTTCACTTAGTTATTAGTTGTTGCATTAAGCCAGAATTCGACTCTGGTCAGTGCCTGGCTCGTTGTTGCAACACCATCCATAACCACTGGCTCATACTTTGACTGGCGGATAGCGTTCAGCGCTGCTTGATCAAATATGGCATTAGGTGAATGAGCACACTGAGGTTTATCTCCCTCATTAGGGGCCGCACAATTTTCCACAACGACAGGATTCTGTACATTACCTGTCTCATCTACTGTAAACAGCAGCATGACCCAGCCTACCAGGCCACTGCGCATTGCCTCCTCAGGGTAAATAGGTGTCACATGCGAAATCAGTTTCGGCCTTGGTTTCTTGCCACCCGGTTCACCAGTGAGGACTCGCATTTCACCTGGCTTGAGCGATAACAGACGCTCATATTCACCATCATCGATGTAGTTATCCTTAATCTCAGCCAACACCTTTGTGGCCAGCCCGGTATCTCCTAATTCAACGTATGCACCGTACTTGTGAATTAACCATCGTCGTAATACAGGTTGCTCCTTTTGACGCGCCACTTCTTGGGAAGCAGAAATATTCTTGAGCACACCATCCCAGTCTTTTAGCTCAAACAACACCATTGCTTTGGCATGAGTGAGTTCAGGAACTAGTTCACCCTTTAGCACTAGCAACCGATCAATCACGGTAATGGTCTCTTCCAAACGACGTTGCCGAAAATAGAGTTGATACAGCGCCCTTAGGGCCCTTTGTTCCACATTCATTTTGATGGGCTCTAGACCTAAGAGCGTGTTCCAGGCGTTGATCGATGCGTCAAAATCACCCGCCTTATAATATCCGTAGGCAATCAGACCCCACGCATCACCCTGTTCGTTGGTGTTTAGTTCTGTTTCGAGTAACGCCTCAAGCTTCTCAATACCGTCCGCATAGTTGCCCTCATCAATGGCATAACGGCCCGCCAGTAAAGCGTTTATCTGCTCAACACGTAGACGGCCCACTTGGCGAGGCGGATGTGTAATTTTCTCCCCCTGGTATAACAATGCCAGATCCCGTTCTATCGCTTCCATCTCCGATGCCAACCTTTCGGATTCCTGCTGCACCGCAACTTCCGCCTCACCGACTGTAACCTGCTGCGCACAGCCAACAATCATCATCAGAAAAAGACCAGCCGCTATCATTCTGATCAGTGATAAATTCTGTACTGCCTTCATCGTTCTTATGTCTCCTTTGTTAGTCCAAATTTTGCTAGTCGCTTTTCCAGGAATGCTGCGACGCCTAAAAACTCTAAGTCTTTGTATTAACTAATACAATACGTGATTTGTACCCTTTGTTCGACCAACAAAAAGCCGAGGAGTTCAGTGCGGTGTTTATGGTTCCAGGTGCATTTTCTTATGTAGGAATGGCGAGATAACCAGAATCAGCAACCCAACCACCACCGCAAATACGGCAAGTTTTTCAAAAACATTACTGTAAATCAACAAGGACTCAGAGGCACCACTATCCGAAATCGCCATGAGTCCAGCAATCATCCCTGCGGCGTAAGCAGCAAACGAACTGGATAAGAACCATACACCCATCATCATGCCGCCGACTCTGGCAACGCTGAGTTTAGTGACCATCGACAGACCTACCGGTGATAGACAAAGTTCACCGGTGGTATGCAACAGATACATCAGGGCAAGCCATATCACGGCGACTTTCCCATCGGGACCCGCCTGGGCAGTACCAAAAACCAGAACAGCAAAACCAAGACCCACCTGCAAAACGCCTAGCCCAAATTTAGCAGGCGTCGAGGGTTCAAGTCCCTGCCGGGACAATTGAACCCATAACCACGCAAACAAAGGGGCAAAAATAATGATGAATAATGGATTCATCGACTGAAACATGCCCGCCGTCATGAAATCACCCATCCCCACGTTACGGTCTGTGAACAGGGTGAGCGAAGATCCCGCCTGCTCAAATAGTGCCCAGAAAAAGATCGACAGGATCATCAGCACCAACATCACCAGCATGCGGTCACGTTCAACGGGGGTACTCTTTGCAAGAGAAAACCAGATAATCCAGGCAACGACGAGGCTACCGAATACCAACAGCACCAGACCCAATTCACCGGTACGCTGAATGAGCTGCCACACCCCGACGACCGCGATTACGCCAACAAGGTAGATGAGTATTTCTTTCGTTAGCCCAGGTAGGACCGAGGCAGACAGCGCGGCACGATCGGGTGGTTCACCCTTACCCATAAGATGCCTTTGACCGGATATGAATGTTGCCAGACCAACCAGCATACCGACACCAGCCAGCCCGAAGCCGTAGCGCCAGCCATAGTTTTCACCGAGATAGGCGCATAGCAGAGTCGCCACCAGGGCACCGAGGTTGATGCCCATGTAAAAAATAGTGAACCCTGCATCTCTACGCGAATCATTAGCGTTATAAAGCTGACCGACAATGCTGGAGATATTCGCCTTTAAGAAACCAACACCGACCACAATCAGGGCAAGAGAAAGGTAAAACACCTGGGTATGCAAACCGTCCCGCTCTACGATGGTTACCCCATCGACAATGACACGTTCTGCAGGAGGCCCTTCGAAGGCCATGCCGAAATGCCCACACACCAGCAGGATGGCACCAAAGGTAATGGCTTTTCGAAAGCCGAGGTAGCGGTCTGCAATCATGCCACCTAGTACCGGCATGGCATACACCAGCGCTGCATAACTACCGACAATCAACCCACCCTCACCGTCACCAAAAAGAAAGTGCTTGGTTAGATAGAGAATGAGCAGTGCCCGCATCCCGTAATAGCTGAACCGTTCCCAAAGCTCGGTCAAAAACAGGACAAACAAGCCTCGTGGGTGTCCTAGCAGATCATTTGTTGTGCTGGTGTTTTGTTCCATCGGATGGATGATATCGAATATTGACAACATAGCGAGTCCGAATCCACACTGACTACATGACAGCGACTAACCATAAACACAACGGTAACCCCAACGAAGCTGGCTTCGCTGTCCTGCGCTCGGGTGATCATTGGCTACAATTCGGCAATCCATCGGTAATCCTCACTGCCAATCGGATAGAGGACGTGATTCCCCAACTTGAGCAGGTTGAACAGGCAACGACCTCCGGTTGTTATGCCGCCGGCTTTGTCACCTTTGAAGCGGCAAGTGCCTTCGATAGTGCGTTACAGACTCATGAACCTGGCGCTATGCCTCTGCTGTGGTTTGGTCTTTATGACGAGGTTCGGGTCATCGAAAGCCTGCACGCTGCACAATCAGAAAATGTTCATCTAAGCTGGGAACCATCGGTATCTGAAGCACAGTACGCCGCCACCATAGACCGTATTAAAGAGGAAATCCGTGCCGGTAATACCTACCAGGTGAACTACAGCTTTCGGCAACGAAGTCCATTCACGCAGGACCCCTACGCCAGTTTCGTAGCACTGACAGCGCAACATACAACACCCTACGCTGCGTTCATCAATACGGGGAACTTCGCTGTCTCATCACTATCCCCTGAACTGTTTTTTGCTGTCGACAATGGGCAAATCATCTGTCGACCGATGAAGGGCACCGCGCCGCGGGGAAACACTCAATCTGAAGACAAAAAACTACGACGCAAGCTAGAAATGTCAGAAAAAGACAAAGCCGAAAATCTAATGGTTGTCGACATGATCCGTAATGACCTCGGACGAGTTGCCGCTGATATTCAGACTAGCGAGATTTTTTCGCTTGAGACCTATGAAACACTATATCAAATGACTTCCACAGTGACGGGCAAAAGCAGTGAATCACTCACCCATATATTCAAAGCATTGTTTCCCAGCGCTTCCATCACCGGTGCACCGAAGGTCAACACCATCAATCTGATCCACCAACTGGAACATGATGCACGGGACGTTTATACCGGCACAGTGGGTTTCATCACGCCAGATCAGCGGGCGCAGTTTAACGTCGCCATTCGTACACTGGTCATTGATCTCGAGAAGCAGCAGGCAACATACGGTACCGGTAGCGGGATCGTCTGGGATTCTGATTCGGTAAGCGAGTACCAGGAATGCATCACCAAAACTAAAGTCGTCAGTGACCGTTCCGATGAGTTCAAGCTTTTAGAAACCCTGCGTTGGTCACCTGATGATGGCTACTATCTGCTCAACTATCACCTGGCACGGCTCGAAGCATCGGCCAGGCATTTTCTCTTTGACATCGACATGGTCGTAGTTAATGAACAACTAACCCGATTAGCCGGGACCCTCGACAATACGATCTATCGCGTACGATTGCAGCTCAGCAAATCAGGCGACATTGCACTCTCCGAAAACCCGCTGTCTAGCACACCAACTAGCTACCGAGTAGCTATCGCTACAACACCGATCGACAGCGAGGATAAGTTTATGTATCACAAGACGACCCGCCGTGAGGTTTACGAAGAAACCCTTGCAGCAAACCAATCCGTCGATGATGTTTTACTGTACAACAGCCGACGCGAAGCAACAGAATCCTGTATCGCCAATCTTGTGGTTGTCGAAGATGGTCAACACTTCACGCCACCCATAGAAAGCGGCCTGTTAAACGGCACCTATCGACAGAACATGCTCGATCAGGGTGAGCTGCGGGAGCGGGTGATTAGTATCGACAGGCTGGCGGACTATGAGGAGGTTTATCTCATTAATAGCCTGCGCGGTAAAATTTCTATCGAACTCGTTTCCTGACATGCGTATTTTTTTCCTAACACTTTTACTCTGTTTGTTATCGGCCTGTGCAAACAACCATTGCATCGCGCTAAAAGACGACCCCACTGCCTGGCAGGCGCTACACGACGCCTGGCAAGATCAGCAGGTACTGATGATTCTTCGCCACGCTGCAAAATGTGACGAAGAACCAGGCTGTGTTGAAGATAACGAAGACCTCACGCCCCTGGGTAAAATGCAGGCCAAGGTCATTGGCAACGGTGTACGCGACACGCTGGGTGAACCCTTCGATGTTTATCACAGTGACATGATCAGAACCGAGGACACTGCCTTGCTCGCCTTTGGCGCCTCAACCGTAGATGTGAAAATTTCCAAGCCTTGTTTGCCTGGCTTTAAGGATCACGTCAGCAATTTGCCCATAAGCACCAACACCATATTGGTAACCCATAGTTCCTGCATTGACAGCCTGGCGGATCGAGAGGGAGAGCGTTACCTTGGATTAAAGTCTGGTGATGACGCCCACTTTGGTATCGCTGCATTTATGCAGCAAAACCGCGGTAATGAGCTCAAAGTATTGGGTTGTGTATGGCCCAAGGATTGGCCAGAACTAATTCAGTCAGTTCTTGCACCCATTGCGGCAGAACAGCGTGAATGACAAGCGATTGTAGGGACTGTAAAGTAGCACCAGTAATGGACGGTTCAAAAAAAGAGTTGTTATGCATGTCATTTTTCGTCACGGAGTACCCGGGGTTGGCAAAAGAACCATCGCCATGGAACTTGCCAAAGAGCTGGACTATCCCTTTCTTAATTTTCAGCACCTTGGTGCACTGCTCGGACCAGTATTCGGTTACTCATCGCCGAAGTTTAATGAACTGCGCGATAATATGACCACAACCCTGATTGGCGAAGCCATGGACCTCATAGAAGATGGCGTTATCTCTTCATTTACCTACGAGCCGTCTATCCACCTTGATCAGTACAAAGCCTTCATCGAGGCAGCGCAGGTATCCGGTGGTATTGGAATATTTGTCGGCCTCACCTGTGATGAAGAGGAACTTAAGGGAAGAGTCGAATCCCCAGAACGCGGTAATTTGGAGAAAGTAGAAGATTTTCAACTACTTGAAGATGCCATGTCTTCAGGCATGTATGAAATTCCTGAACTGCCCGGATCTTCGATCACCATAAACACCTCCGGTGAAACGCCTGAGACGACCGTACAGAACATTCTGGCGATGCTACCGAATGATATGAAACGGGGCATGATGTTCTAGCGTGTATACAACCAAAGAAAAATTAGATCTGGTTCGAGAAGCTATGGCTGCTGCGGACATTCAGGCTTTCATCATCCCCCGGGCAGATGAATATCTAGGTGAGTACGTACCCGAACACAATGAACGTCTGCAATGGATCAGTGGGTTTAGTGGTTCTGCTGGTATGGCAATTATCCTGGTTGATCGTGCTGCCATCTTTGTCGATGGCCGCTACACAATCCAGGTGAAACAGCAGGTATCCAGCGAGCTTTACGAGTATCAGCATCTGATTGACGAAACGCCTATCGCGTGGCTTAAAAAGCAACTAACAAGCGGATGCGTCGGCATTGACAGTCGACTACTGTCCTACAAATGGTTCAAAGACACCAGCGCAGAATGCAGCACAGCCGGATTATCATTACTTGAGCTGCCCAGTAATCCGATTGATGACAATTGGCATGACCGGCCGGTACCCGAAAGACAACTCGCCACACTGCTGGATAGCCAGTTCACGGGAGAACCGAGTAACGCCAAGCGACAACGCATCGGCTCTGCCATTAAAACAGCAGGGGCCGATGTCGCGCTAGTAACACAGCTGGACTCGATCGCCTGGCTGTTAAATATCCGCGGCAATGATGTGCCGAGACTGCCCGTGTTGCTCGCGACGGCAACACTTAAGGCTGATGGATCAATGACCCTCTTTACTGATCCAGCTAAGATTCCCAATGATTTTTTACGACATGTGGGTGACGGCGTTACCGTTGAGGATCATGCCAATATCGGTACAGCCCTGCAGTCACTGGCCGAACAGAACGTGCTGACTGACCCCGGCAATACCAATGCGTTTACTCAGTTACGGTGTATCGAAGCCGGTGCGAAGCTGATCGAAGCAGAAGATCCAGTATTGTTGCCAAAAGCCCAAAAGAATCCCGTTGAACTGCAGGGAATGCGTAATTGCCACATCAGGGATGGTTCCGCTGTGACGCGTTTTCTGCACTGGATTAGTCAAGAGGTCAGCGAAGGACGATTTCACGATGAAGCGGTGCTCTCTGATCAGTTACTGAGTTTTCGCGAAGCCCTGTCTGATATTCACGACCTATCGTTCGATACCATCTCGGCCGCGGGTGCCAACAGCGCCATTTGTCATTACAACCATATGAATGGCAAGCCGGCCTCCATCAGTATGGGCGACCTTTACCTGGTGGACAGCGGCGGTCAATTCTCCGACGGTACCACGGATATCACACGCACGGTGGCTATCGGCGAGCCGAGTGATGAACAACGGCATATGTTTACACTAGTTTTAAAAGGACATATTGCCCTCAGTCAGGCGGTGTTTCCAAAGGGCACCTCCGGCATACAATTGGATGTATTGGCGAGACAGTTTCTTTGGCAGGAGGGTGCCGACTACGATCATGGCACTGGGCATGGTGTCGGTTGTTACCTGTCGGTACATGAAGGACCACAACGTATCACCAAGAGTGGCCCGCAACAGGCCTTGTTACCGGGTATGGTGGTCTCCAACGAACCGGGCTATTACCAGGAAGGTAGCTTTGGAATACGCTGTGAAAACCTCATGGCGGTGTGCGAAGTCGACAATGGCATGCTGGGATTCGAAACAATTACCTTCGCGCCATTTGACAATGCGCTTGTCGACCTCAATCTTATGACGGCATCTGAGATTAACTGGCTCAATCAGTATCATTCAGCCGTACAGGAAAAACTGACGCCCTTGCTCGACTCGGAAGATCTCAATTGGTTAAAAAAAGCTACAACCCAGATCTAGCATCTTCTTTCAGGCCCTTTTTTAATATTTGTTTCACAATAGGTTGCAATTACCTACCTACAACACGTATTTTTACCCGTTTCCGCCGATAAGCGAACCATAATGGACCAAGAAGTTACCGCAACCAGATCCGATGCAATAGCGACCTACACAGCACCTGGCCAGCCCCTCGAACTGGTCAACATGGGTATACATGGCGAACAGTGCCGTGTTTTTAAGAATGCCCCGGGCACATTGCACGAACTCTATGTAGAAAATAGATCTGACGCTGAATTTTACATTTATGAAGACGAACGCTATACCTTTGAAGAGGTTTATCAACAGTCCTGCAACATCGCGCAACTGCTGGTTAGAGAATATGGTGTTGCCCGCGGTGATCGAGTCGCGATTTCCCTTAGAAACTATCCTGAATGGGTAATGGCATTTCAGGCCGTCACCTCTATCGGCGCGATTGCCGTGTGCATGAATGCATTATGGCAAACGGACGAAATGGAATACGGTCTGTCGCACTGCGGTGCTCGGGTGCTATTCGCCGACCAGGAACGCATTGACCGGGTCACACCCATCTATCAAAACCTCGGTCTTAAAGTACTCGCCATCAGACCTACGAAACCATTACCGCAGGACATTCCACTGTTGCATAACGCGCTGCTCGCACACAAAGATGCGACCATGCCCTACATCAGACACGATGCCGATGACGATGCCACTATTTTGTATACGTCAGGGTCTACGGGACATCCAAAAGGCGCAGTGTCCACGCACCGCAACGTCATTAACGCGCTTCTTTCCTGGGAACTGGACTTTGCGATCGTTCAATACCTCCTCCACGACGGTAACCCACCTGCAACACCGCCTACACCTGAGAACCCCCCAACCGCCTTGTTGGGCGTACCACTCTTTCATGTTGCAGGGTCACACGCAGTACTGCTAAGGAGTTTACGGGGACAGTTTCGTATCGTCGCCATGTATAAATGGGATGCGGAAATCGCCGCAGAACTTGTTGAGCAAGAGCGCATCACCGTATTTAATGCCCCCTCAGCAATGACCGGTGATCTGCTGGAAGTCGCGCAGCACTCGAACCGTGATTTAAGCTCCCTTATTGCTGTTGGAGGCGGCGGTGCTGCACGGGCGCCGGAGCAGGTAAAAAGAATCGCAACCTCTTTGCAAAATGCAATGCCTGGCACTGGCTGGGGCATGACCGAAACCAATGCAATTGGGTGCGGTATTAACGGGCAGAATTATCTGGATCGCCCCTTGAGCTCAGGTCGAGCATCGGCAATTCTAGATTTCGCGATTGCGGACGAAGACGGTAATCATTTGCCTGCCGGTGAACGTGGAGAGCTACTGGTCCGTGGTCCCACGATCGCGCGGGGTTATTGGAATCGACCGGATGCCAATGCAGAAACCTTTATAGATCGCTGGCTGCACACCGGCGATGTTGCCTACATCGATGAAGAAGGATTCGTCTTTATCGTTGATCGCATCAAAGAACTGGTCATCAGGGGTGGTGAGAATATCGGTTGCGGTGAGGTAGAGGGTGCGTTGCTGGCCCATGATGACATACTGGAAGCCAGCGTATATGGTGTGCCTGACGATCGACTCGGCGAGGAAATCTGTACAACCATTTTCTGTAAGTCAGAACTCGACGAAGATGCACTACGGGGGTTTCTGTTGGAAAACCTCGCCAAGTTCAAAGTTCCAAAATATATTATTTTCAGTCCCGAGCCATTGCCTCGTATCGCTTCAGGAAAAATAGCCAAACGGGTGTTGCGGGGAGACGCTCAGGAAAAACTTGGCTTGACCTGAACATCACATAGAGAATACAGGATGGCCGTAAAATCGATTGCTGAGTTACTTGGCGAGAAAGTAGCCACGGGGACTGACGTAACGATCAGGGGTTGGGTCCGTAGTAAAAGGGACTCGAAGGCAGGAATCTCTTTCATCTCGATGCACGATGGCAGCTGTTTTGATGCCATTCAGGCCGTTGTACCGGACACGCTTGAAAACTATCAGACCGAGGTGCTCAATATAACCACCGGCTGCGGTGTCATTATTGAAGGCCAGCTGGTTACCTCTGAAGGTAAGGGACAATCCGTTGAGATTCAGGCCACGGTGGTTACCGTGGTCGGTTGGGTAGATGACCCGGAAAGTTACCCCATCGCAAAAAAACGCCACACCTTCGAATACCTCAGGACCCAGGCCCATCTCCGTCCAAGAACCAATACATTCAGTGCTATTACCCGCGTTAGAACGACCCTGGCAAACGCGATTCACAACTACTTCTACGACCGCGACTACCATTGGATCAATACCCCTATCATTACCGCAAGCGACTGTGAGGGTGCAGGTGAACTGTTTCGGGTAAGCACCCTTGATCTTGCCAATCTGCCCATGAGTAATGGCGCCGTTGATTATAGTGAGGATTTTTTTGCTGGAGAGTCATTTCTGACTGTGTCAGGCCAGCTTGAGGTCGAGTCCTACTGTCTGGCAATGTCTAAGGTCTATACTTTTGGCCCGACATTCCGCGCGGAGAACTCCCACACCAGTCGTCACCTTGCGGAATTCTGGATGGTGGAACCTGAAATCGCCTTCGCTGACCTCGTTGATGATGCCGACCTTGCCGAGGACATGCTGACCAACGTCCTTGAGCGTGTTTTAAACGAACGTGAAGACGATATGGCCTTCTTCCAGCAGCGTATCGATGGGGAAGTCATCAATCGCCTGCGTAGCGTTATCGACAACAAATTTGAGCGTATGGAATACAGCGAGGCTATTAATATTCTCACCTCCACCAAAGAGGCCTTCGAATTTCCAGTTAAATGGGGCACCGATCTACAGTCTGAACACGAACGCTATCTCACCGAGAAGCATGTCGGCCGGCCCGTGATCGTGATGAATTATCCAGCAGCCATCAAAGCCTTTTACATGCGCCTGAATGACGATGAAAAAACCGTCGCCGCCATGGATGTATTGGCCCCGGGCATCGGTGAAATTATCGGTGGCAGTCAGCGGGAAGAGCGCCTTGACGTGCTGGACAGCCGAATTGACGCGACCTTGAAGGAAGAACTGTGGTGGTACCGAGATCTTCGCC
>Ga0302127_10000839_pt1 | contig 17586 bp, 14 predicted proteins | sample CB4_SCM_MG_FD_204452 | JGI IMG/M metagenome (GOLD analysis project Ga0302127, IMG submission 204452) | Marine microbial communities from Western Arctic Ocean, Canada - CB4_SCM | ecosystem: Environmental > Aquatic > Marine > Oceanic | place: Canada: Western Arctic Ocean | collected 2017-09-24
CTCCGATGAAGAAGTCATCATTAATCCAAAACAAAACAAGAAGGTTGCAGATTACATCGATTTCATGGAGAAAAGCGTGAATGAATGTGCTAGAGTGCTCAAAGTCGGTGGTTTCTATACACTGTGCTTTCAAAATAAAGATTTCAAGATTTGGAATGATTTGTTAAATCTATTCAAATCAAATAATTTTGAGTTTGTTGAAGTCGATATCATAGACCTCAAAGGGACGCCTTTTAACGTGAATTGGAAGAGTTTCAGCCCCTCGGCGGACATTTATATCACGTTCAAATTAGGCAAGTACAAACCAACCAATGACAGCATGAACGATATCGATGAAATTATGCAACAATGTCTAGTTGAAGGTAAAGATGATTCAATACCAGATTTATACAATCACGTCATTGAAAAATTGATTCGCGAAGTTTACCTTTGCGAGAATCCAATTGATGTTAGCAAACTCAGTATTGAATCATTATTGAAAATGATGGAGGGACGTCATGCGGGAAATTGATGCAGAGATGTTCCTTGAAATCATGAGAGTCAATACTGATTTCAAACTTGTTGAAACGCCCTTAGGGACATGCGTGGAAATGGATTGGGCGAATGCATTTTGCTTTGCGTATTGTACCGATTCAACTTACCTTGATTGTCATGTCTATCCCTTTACTCCCGGAAGAGGCCAATTACAATTGACCAACCAAGCTCTTTCGATTAATATTACTGGAGGGAATATGTTTGACGGGGAGTTGGTCAAATTTTCTCCATTGAAATGGTGTGAAGGGGGCAAACATTACATGTTCCAAGGTACGAAGTTTATACTCCCCGTTCAGACAGAGTCAAAGTTACCAACAGCAGAAATAAAGGCACTCAGGGAAAACTGGATTCATGAATTAAACAATTATCCGGAGATTGATTCAACCGATTTCGTGCTGATGCAAATAGAAACGAAGAAGAAAGGAAACGGAATGGAGAAATTTCTGGAATACCTTGCATGCTATCACTTCAGGGAACGAGGATGGGTTGTTGACAATCAATTGACGATAAGCTACGATGAAGGGACGCCGGATTTTACTGCATTCAAGGATGATGGATGTGATGAAGGATATTTCTTGGTTGAAATAATGTTGGAGTTTGCAGGACATCAAATCAATCAGGTTCATCGGAATATTGTCAGAAGCATTGTAGGTGAAGCAAAAACAGGTTCGACGGTGTTTGAGGGACAACTTGACAAATATCTGAATACGGGGTACTTCAACAATGGATTTGGTCTATTGACACAACATAAGGAGTTGGCTAGAGGAGACATTGGATTAGTGTCCATTGATGAGGACTACAATCTTGTTTTGCTGAATACCGATACCAATCATCGAGATACTGCATTACAAGAGGCATATTTTACTTGGTTTACCAATCTCCAAACGTGTTACCAATTGCTCAATGGCGACGACAATACGGTTTTTGAATTCGTCCAGAACATTCGGTGACTTGACTATCACAACAAAAATGACATATATATGATAATGTCATACTAAAATAATGGTCGCAGATAGTGATGAGTTGTTAAAGCGGGAACTGATTGACGAAGTGGGGATACAAATCACTTCTGAAGGAGGGGACGACATCTACCTTAGAATATTTCCAGATGGTTCCGCAGAAGATCAATTGCCATGGGATCTCGGTGGATTGACTTTCAAACACAGAGGGCTTTCCTTTGGTTCAAATGATGCTGCATACTTCATTGTAGAAGGAGGCATTGAAAAGCCAATTATGGCACTGGAATTAACTGATGCTCTGAATCGAGGGAGTCGAGGAAATGCACAATATCAGCGATTCCACCATGCCTTAGGTTCAGTACGAAACGGAGTCATTGGCGTTTACTACTTGAAAGAAGGAGACAACGAAGTCCAACCAGACTTGTACAAGATGGCACTCTCGGCTTGGGACATTCATGAGACACCATACATCATTTCCCAAGATTTCGATGAAATCAAAACACTTCTTAAGCTCTGGAGTCATCATCCGACGCCACAATATCAGGCACATCTGAATTCAATTAAAAAGAATATGCAGACAATATTTGATGAGGCATTTGAAAGACGTTACGGGAGTGACTGGTCGGTATTCAGCAGAAAGCGTTCGACCATTATCCATGATAGTTTCATCATCAAATATTCTGGTCGCTGGATTAAGAATTTCACTGATGGCTCCCAGCGTGCTGGACATATTGCCGTAGGTGAAATGTACCTCTCATTGTATCTATTCCCAAATAAAAAATTGTACTACCTCTGGCCGAAGATGACTGAGGATGAAGTCAAGTATCTGAATCAAACGAAAGCCAACGACAAAGAATGGTCTCTACTATCACAGGAGAACCGTGTCACCATTATGACAAGAGATAACATCCGTAACCTTCCAAGAGAGGTTGTTAGAGACTTGGAAGCAGTTTCTCATCTTCCTGGAAAAGGAGAGGCTTTGAAAATCTACAATCGTTGTATTAAATTCATTGTCAGCGGACTACGTGATGGTTCGCTTTCGATATTCTGAGGAGGTAATCATATGACAATCTGGCCACCCAATACTCACGTTCATCCAAACTTGAGACTCAGTGCCGCAGGGTGGGCCTACATGACCGCTTTGAATTATCCAGACAGAGGGGACGGTGGAGGGCTCACCTATCAGTACATCCAGTTTGCCATTCGAATCTATGCTCGGTTATACCCAAACATCAACAATAGCCAATTCAGCAATTGGTATCGCGACCTCACCGATGAACAAACACACATTGTACCGGAGGATTTGGTTACAACTGATGGTGATAATCGGCCACATTATCGTAGTATGGTACAGCAAGTAACGGCAAGAATGAACATCAACTCCAGCTTTCACCCCTTCCTATGCTTAATCGGCAGTGGAGGAAATTTCACCGTCCACCCGGATTACATTCAGGAAATCCTCGAACAAACTACTGATTATGTCGAAGAAGTTCCTGCTGAAGAAGATGAACCTCCGGTTTACCAACAACAAGGAACTCTCGGGGGTTTCGCTAACTCACACTCAGTGGTCGCACCCATTGGGGTCGACCAAGAAAGCGATGAATGGTTTGCACAAATCGCCGAGAACAACAACCCCACGCAAGAGATTGAGCAACTTGAGCAAGAAGATCCTGATCAGAGAGGTGTAGTGTACATCATGCACAACCCAGCATGGCCCGGATGGGTCGTTACAGGGAAGGCAAAGCAACTCAGTCGTATGAGAAGTTACCAGACTGCCTGCCCATTCCGAGATTTCCAAACGATTGGTCATGCAAGAGTCGAGGAACGTGGGGTAAGCGAAACTCAGTTGCAAAATCTACTCAATACGCAAGCAACCCAGAGAGGAGCTGCATCGACCAACGGACGACTGTCAGAATGGTTTGAAATTGACCCTGAACAGGCCTATGCCCTGCTGCAAGAACAGCATGGAGACAATGTGTCACAAGGCGACTATTTCGAAAATTAGTGCCTTTTGTTTAATTTAATCGTTGCAGTTTGAGTAGAGTATTGACAGTAGATCTCTTGCAAGTGTATTTTTTCCTCTCAACATTTCATCAAGTGCATCAGATGAGAGTTGTCTAAGAAGTTCCACGACCTTGGTTCGAATCCGGGAGGGACTACCAATTGTCGGAATATTAGGAATGTCAATCTAACATATTATTGGTAATATACACTATTAATATTTAATTTTCTGATTTTTTCTACCAGTTATTGCAGCAGTTAGTAATGATATTAGATAAATCATTAAAGACGGTGCTGGAAGGAAAAAGTTACTTTTTGATTGTACCTTAATAGTTGATTTATCGATTAATTCCTCTACCCACTGTGATGAACTTATCACCCTCTTTTGATAGTGAATACTCCAAATACCGCCATCAACCAAAGTAAGATTATTTGCATTGAATAGGACATTAGATTCATTAGTTGCATTGACTCCAAAAGTTTCTGAATGCCACAATAACTCACCTGTTAAATCAGAATAGTGAAGAGTTGCATTTGCAGTACTTGAATGTCCAAGATTAGAAACACGGGCTGTGAGATGACTTTCCTTAATTTCTATATCTTCGACTACTAAACGGGCGCGCCAGTACCAAACATTCTGTATCAAATATTTCATCACATCTAATTCCTCGCCCAATCTATCAGAAAGAGCTTCCACTGATCCGAGTAAAAATTGTTCATCATCTGTTTCAAAAGTAAATGTCGGATATCCCATTACTCCGTAACCGTAATCCCTACTAGTTCCGCAATTTGGATAAAGTCCTTGGTTTGCATTCTGGACAGGGATATCTGAAATATTATTATTAACATCATCTCTGATGAAATGGAATAATTCTCTATCTGACGGCTGTGCGGGCCATCTTCCCCAAGGGTATAACATAATCCATACACCAGTATGCATGGTAACATACAGGTCGGCATCGGGGACTACGGTGTTCATGTAAACTGAATTAGCGAGAGTTTCTGATTCACTAAAAGCGCTACTTCCGGGTTGTGTAGGATTGTTTGGAGGACAATTATTCCAAAAATGGTCATAATTTCTATTCAAATCTACCTGATTGGCATTCCATCTTGTATCAAGATCATTTCCATCAGCATTTAGCATTATGAGGATATGTAATTCGGTTGTTTTTAGAACATCAATTACTTCTTGATTACCGTCGGCCCAACCCTCAATATAATATTCTGCAGTGAGGAATGCTAGTTCTGTTCCAAGGTGTTCATTACCGTGATGACCTCCATCAATGTAAACTACATCTTTATCCATCCCATTTGGTTTCGTTTCGAGACTCCAATCAGAAATTTGTAAAACCCAGAGATCCCTACCCATCTCAGTTTGCCCTGCGCTAATTAAGTCGACAATTGTTGGATAATCATCAGCCCACTCGTTAACATCTAATGTTAAGGTGGCATATGTATGATACCAGTGTTCCTGAACAATGTCAGGTTGCCCTACTTGTGCATTGAGGATAGGAGCGGCCGAAGTAATAAATAACGTTACTAATGCAATAGCAACCAAGGAACGGCCCATAGCATCCTGTAGGGGTTACCACCTAGAATCATTTGCATTAAGCACATCATCAAAGAGAATGATATAATATTTGAGATGCGCAACTAACCATCAGTATAATCATGCTCTGAATCTTATCTGAAGTGCTCATAACGTACTCTTCCCATTGGTTTGGCCAATTCGTATATCACAACCTCACCTCCGAAAGCATTGATAGTAGGTTTCTTGCAAGTGTATTTTTTTCTCTCCGCATTTCTTCAAGTGCATCGGATGAGAGTTGTCTAAGAAGTTCCACGACCTTGGTTCGAATCCATGAGGGACTACCATAAGAGTCAAAAATGTACTTAAAAAACATAATTAATTACGTTTATCTTCAAATTCATAACCTAAGTTTAATATCTCCCAAGAACAAATCTCAGTAATTTTTTTGATAGATTCATCATCAAATAATAATGAATAGTGTGCCTTTGAGTTACGAGTACCTGACTTTGTACGGGGTAATTCGACATTAGATATCCCAATCTCTTTAAGGCATTCATTCAATTCAGCATCTAAATTTTCATATTTTATGAATCGATCTATTGCAGACTTGCCATCTATGGTGTAAATATGAGAATCACTTAATAGATCGGCTTTAGACTCTTGAATAAATTCACCAAATGTTTTACCTTCTGGCCATCTATCTTTCCCTGGACCGTTCAAAAGCCAATAATATTCCGAAACAGCGCGATCCCATGGATTCCTTACAACACAGAACTTGAGATAACTATTAAAATCTGAATCACCTATTCTTTCACGGATTAATTTTGCTGGTGAGTGATTATAATGTTCTTGGGGTTTAAATCCTAATAAATTCCTTAAATTATCAAATAACCTGTTTTTAGTTATTTTATAATTTTGTGGCCCTCTGTGTCCTAAATTTGATCTGATTTCTTCATCAATTTTTTGAATTGGCGTAATTATATCTCTTAACCCACATTCCTTAGATAGAGTAACTTCTATACTGGTGCCAGCGGTCTTTCTAGTCTTGATAAAGATGAATTGATGCTCATGAGATACAATCATCTTTTCCGGGTTTAATATAATCAATTTAAATGTACTGATGTTTTTATCACAATCATCATTACAACAACAGAAGATAATAATAAAAATATCAAAGTGAATGATACAATAATTGCGATGCCCAACTAACCATAAGTATTATCAGGAACCATCCCAGGGCTAACTTTCCTAGTTTAGAAGGTTCTTTTAATGGCTTAAATGGATCTATGCCAGCCTCTAGGGCCTCCGCCATTATTGCTAATTCTTCTTCTATTGTTTCTGGTGGCCTCAAGATAAATTCCCCAAGAGAATAGAAATATTATTCTTTCCAAAAAAAGATTTACACCCCTCTCTCATAGACGTTCAAGAGTAGGCATCCTATTCAATCATTTTTGTAGAGGGTTTGAAGTTACGGTGCACTTCGAGACAGCATGGGAGAGACGCCGAAGGGTTTTGTAATGCCCCTAACGAGTGTAAGTGAACCTAGACTTTCGGCATCTGCTGTAATCAGTAGAAACATGAATAATTTTGATGAAATATTATTGGGGCATAGAGTTTCAGAAATGCCGTCATTTCCAGATTTTTGGTCATTTCCTGGCGGCGGGATAAGTAGAGTTGACATAAAATTTGGAGAGGATAATCCAAGTTTTTTAGATGATAAGGGACAAGACAGGATAGCAGCAATTTCTTTACTTCGCGAGCTTGTTGAAGAAGTTGGATTTACGCCTGATGAATATGGAAAAATGATTAAAATAGATGATTTTATTAGGAAAAGTATTTGTTATGACAAAAAAAATTGGGCCAAGAAATTGATGAATGGTGAAATAACTGTAAAGGGAATAGATGCTAATGTAATATCAGAAAGGGTGACGCCACCATTTTCACCTCTTCGATTTAAGAATAAATTCTTTCATGTTAGTTTGAGTAACAACTCTACTGAGCCAACTTTCCCCCCTGGTAGGTCAGAATTTGATGAATTTAAATGGTGGAAACCAAGATTATTATTAGATTCATGGAAGAGGAACGAAATCAGATTACCTCCGCCGATAGTAACTCTAGTGAAGGACTTAGTTAATGAAATGGAAAATACTGGTAATCTAAAAAGTGCTTGTGAATCAATGTCTCTAAAAAGACCTTCTGGATATCATAGAATAGAGTTTTCACCTCACGTAGAATGCATTCCGATTAAGACAGAGACTTTACCGCCTGCAACTCATACTAACTGCTATATCCTTGGAGAAGAAGGAGGAGAGAGAATTATTATTGATCCGGCTGCAAGAACCAAAGACTCACTTATCGAACTATCAAATAAAATAAGGGAAGTTTGTGATTCTGGATCAGAAATAATTGCGACGATTTTTACACATCGGCACCCAGATCACATTGGTGACTTGGATGAAATATCCAAAATTTATCAAGCTCCGATATGGGCCAGTAAAGAAACGCATGAAGTTATTCCAGATTATGCCGAAAAATATTATTTGAAAGAAGGAGATAATTTTGAACTTAGTGGGCCTTCCGGGCAGACTTTATGGGAGATTATTGAAACATCTGGCCATTGCCCTGGGCATATTTGTATCAAAGGAGAATCTGGCATAATTAGCGGAGATAATTGCGTTGGAGTTGGCACTATCTTAGTCCCTTCCGGAGAAGGAGATATGGGAGAATACATGAAGGGTTTACAGCAATTGAAAGATATGAGCCCTAAGATGCTTTTTCCCGGTCATGGGCCATTAATAGCGAATCCAGATAAGTTACTAGACAAGTATATCATGCATAGGAAAAATAGACATAAAAATATTTTAAAAGCAGTAAATAATGGCATAAATAACTTACAAGATATAACTAAATTTGTTTACTTAGGTATTCCAAATATAAATTTTACTCTGGCTAATGACCAAGTTTTGGCACATCTTAAACAGTTAATTAAAGAAGAAGAAATAGAAAAAATAGATAGTCAGTATTATGGGCACTAACACTTCGGAAAAGTATGAAGGAGCAGTGGCGAGTGGTGCCTCAACTCCAAGGTTCTGAATGCTCTGAAACATATGTTAATGTTGAAGATAATGTTTCACTAAGAGTTTTGAAATGGACTCCAATAAATCCCTCGGCGGAATCTGAGAACACTTTAATCATGATTCCAGGTTGGGGGTCCGTATTCGAAGGATGGCGTCCATTATTAACAGAATGGACGACAAAGAGAGTAATTCTCTACATAGAAACTAGAGAAAAGAAAAGTGCAATAATTAATAGAAAAATTACAAAAAAGGATTTTAAAATGGATGTGCATTCAAACGACATTGCTACTATAATTGACTTCTTAAAAATTAAACATGAAAAGATTGATTGGTTTTCTTCATCATTAGGCGCAACGATTTTACTAAATTCTTATCAAAAACAAATTATTGGAGGAAGGTCTTCGATACTGATTGGCCCCAATATTAATTTTATACCACCAATATGGGCTAATGTATTTCTGAAGTTTCCTGTTCCTAAATTTACATATCCCATATTATTAAAAATAGTATTATTTGCTATTGAAAAGAGAGTTAAAGAAGAAGGTCAAAAAATAAGATACAGGAGAATGTTGAAGGCTCAAGATCCTTGGAGAATGTTATTATCTGCAAGAGCCAATGTCAAATATAATATGAATTTAGATTTTATAAAAACGACAATCCCTTGCGCAATATTTAGTGCGGAATCAGATAAATTACACGCACTAGAGGGAGTTATGAAAATTAGTGAATCGATACCTAATTGTGTATTAATTGAGGTTTTAAGTAATCAATATACACATGAACCTGGGGTATTAAAAGAAATAGAAAATTTTCACAACTCTATTACATAGATTGGAAGAATCTAAGCGATTGACTGATGTATGACTCCTAAGTAGCAGGCAGTATTAGTATGCGCGACAAGTTCTCTTCTTTCGATGTCGCACGGATTGTAGAGGAACTTCAGGATATGATAGGTGCAAGGATGAGGAAGGCATACCAACCACATTATGAGCAAATTGTCCTGAAATTGAATAGAAAGGGATTACCATCAACTGATTTAGTAATTGTCAGAGGGAAGAGAATGTATACTTCACAAAGGGATCGCCCAATGCCGTCAAAACCATCACAATTTGCCATGGTAATTAGAAAACATCTGAATAACGCTAGATTGATAGGAGTTAAGCAATATGGCTTTGACAGAGTAATAGAACTAGTTTTTGAGCGTGGAATAGGAGAAATTAAAATTGTCATAGAATTATTTCGTGATGGAAACGTATTATTAATCGATACTGATGGAATTATAATTCAGCCACTAACTCACGCGAATTATTCCACTAGGATAATAAAAAAAGGATTAGAATATGCTCCCCCTCCTGCTTCTTTAGATCCACGCAACCTAAGTAGAGCAAATATTAATCAATTATTAGACGAAAGTGAGCATGATTTGATTAGAACACTAGCTGTTAGGGCTAATTTTGGTGCTTTGTATGGTAGTATAGCTTGCTCAAATGCCAATCTAGAAGAATCAATAATTTCTAATTTGATGACTATTGAACAACGTGACTCATTGGAAAAATCCATAAATCATATGGTTAAGGAGCTTTCTGAAAATAAGTTTGTAAGAATATGGGTAGATGATATTAATTCATTAAAAAAATGGAATGAAATAAGCGAAAATAGTGAAAGAGATAGTTTGTCATCTACAATTATTGAGGTTGCACCAATAAATGTACCCTATTTAGATAAAGATATGGCTATTGAAATAGAATCTCTTTCTTTGTGTTTTGATATATTATATGGAACTCATGATGCGGCCGCATTTATCCGAAGAGAAGAGGAAAAATTAGTAAATTCAGGAAAAGGAGAAGGGGAAAGGCAAGCAAAATTAGATCGTAGGTCTGCACAACAAAAGTTAGCCATTGATAGATTTCTTCAACGCGCTGCTATAAATCAAGAATTAGGAAAATCCATTCAGGAGAATTGGGATCACGTCAATGATATTCTAGAACAATTTAATTCTGCAATTAAAAATGAAAATTGGCAATCTATTGAGGCTAAATTAAAGGATGCGTCGTGGGTTGGTAAATTAAATCCTGCTAAACAAACAATAGTGGCTTATCTTCCTGATGAAGATGGAGATCCAGGGGCGAGTATAACTCTTCAAGTTGATAAAAATGTACATCAAAATGCTCAAAGATATTTTGAGGATGCTAGGTCGCAAAAAAATAAAGCTGTCGGGGCGAGAAGGGCATTGGAAACCACAGAGCTATCAAAAACAATGGAATCTAAAAAGGCAGCAAAAAACGCAGCTGCAGGTAGGCTAAAGGAGTCAAAAAGAAGTAAGAAATTTTGGTTTGAAAAGTATCGTTGGAGTATGTTAAAAAATGGTAATTTAATTGTTGGAGGCAATGATGCAAAGGGGAACGATAACATTGTCAAAAAACATCTAAACTCTAATGATTTATATTTTCATGCTGATTTGCATGGTGCAGCTTCTTGCTCATTGAAATTAAGCGAGGGATTTGAAGTTAATTCTATTTCCTCGGATAATATACCGGAAGGCATTATTTCTCTAAAAATAGTACAAAATTTATCTGGAGAAATTGAAGATGCCCGTGATTTACCAAAGGAAACACATCAGGAAGCTGCTCAAATGGCTGTTTGTTGGTCTAGAGCATGGGGGAGCGGAAATGCTGCGGCAACAGTATTCCACGCCAGACCTAGTCAGGTATCTAAGACTACAGAAAGTGGAGAATCATTAGGTAGAGGGTCTTTTGTAGTTAGAGGTAAAAGAAGTTGGTACAAAGATATTTCTCTAGAATTGGGAATTGGTATTGGAGTAATAAATGGAGTCCCATTACCAATATTAGGAACCCCCGATACTATATCAAGTATTTTTCCACGTTGGGCAAAAATAATTCCAAGCAAGGAAAAAAAGGAAAATATTGCAAATAAAATTGCTAAATCTACAGGACTATCTCAAGATGATGTATTATCTTGCTTACCACCGGGAGGTTGTTCAATGGTTAATCACGGTTTAATTCCTTAACTAATTTATGTCATTAATTGTGATGGCATAGAGATATGAATCTATGAAATGATCATATAACCACTCTCTATCTATTGATTTGCCTTCTAATCTCATCTCTAGTCGGTTTGCAACACCTATGCTTGCTAAATTATCGACTCCTACTTCAAGAACAAAACGATGGAATTTAAGATCGGAAAAACAATGTTCCATTAGACGTTTGCAACATCTAGTAACAACTCCATTACCAGTATGTTTTTCTGCTATCCAATATCCAACACCACATGAACGATTATTATAATCAATCCAATTTAACGACGTAGTTCCAATGATGCGGCCGTCATATATCACCCCATAATGAATTGCTCGCCCTTGTTCATAATCCCTCAGAGTACTTTTGATAAAATTCTCTTCATCAACAAGAGATTGAATATCGTCAATCCAAGGTAACCATTTTCTAAGATAGTTACGATTGGAGTCAATCAATAGAAAAAGCTCTTCTGAGTCTGAGATATTTATTTGTTGTAATTTGAGAGTTTCTTCGACCATCAAAATAGAGTAAGGGAGTTGAAATTTAAAAGATTTATTTAATCTGTTAACTTCATCCGGCATATTTACTGAGATAGTGTTGCTACACTTGTATCTTTCTAAAATGGGGGATAACGCTTCAAACATGAACATAACCGGAAGGGCATGAGTGAGGACGTGGAGAGTAAAAATTGGACATATGGAGATTATCTGCAATTGCCTGCGTTACTAAAACTTCAAGGAGAAGAAAGAGGTATTTCTAATGATGAAATGCATTTTATTATAGTTCATCAAACTTTTGAACTATGGTTCAAACAGATCATTGCAGAACTAACAGAAGTGCGAGATATTCTCAACAAGGATAACGTGTCTGAGCTCGATATTCCATTATCTGTTGACCACTTGGGAAGGACTACAGAAATCTTTAGGTTAATGGCGAATCAATGGAGTGTCCTAGAAACCTTAACTCCACAAGGATTTTTAGCTTTTAGAGATGGATTAGGGACTGCTTCAGGATTTGAATCATATCAGATGAGAGAGTTTGAGATACTTCTTGGGTTAAAAAATGAAGACCGGCTAGGAGGGATGGACCCTATAGAAGGATTTCGTAAAGCGGCTAAAAATGACCCGGGCGCTGCGATAATATTAACTCGCCTAGAAGAGTTAATGGGACAAAAAACATTAGTAGAATCATTAATGAGTTGGATTGAAAGAACTCCAATAATGGGGTCTATTTTTGCTAGTGAAAATGATGAAGATAATGTTGAGGATTACGTTAATGCACACCTAGAATCTCATAAGAGGCATGGAGAGAGTTTGTATGGCAGCAGTAATTCAAATTCGAAAATGACTGAGAGAATAAATATGGGCCACCAAGGTGCCATAGATTTTCTAAAGCCAAATGGTGAAATAAGTAGATCTAGGGCTGGATTATTATTTATTGAATCATATCGAGAACTGCCCCTATTAACTTGGCCAAGAAAGTTAATTGATGCAATTGTTGAATTAGAGGAGTCGATTGTAAAGTGGAGGCATTCTCACGCTAGAATGGTAGAGAGGATTATGGGGAGGAGAATAGGAACTGGTGGATCGAGTGGAGTAGATTATTTGGACGCAACAAGTAAATATAGAATTTTTAAAGACCTCTGGGGTGTAAGGACCATATTGATAAAACCACAAAATAGACCAAAATTAAAAAATGGAGAATTTTATGGTTTTAATTCCAAGTCACTGATTTGAATATATAATATCAATCACACCATTGAATAATAGTGTTCTTTTCGGACTATTTATGGAGGCAGTCAACATATGCGCATATGCAAGAACTCCAGTAGGAAAATTTCGAGGATTACTATCCGATTATAGTGCAACTGACTTAGGTGCTATGACTATTAGAGAATTATTAAAGAGAGTAGATATTAATCCCAAAGAGGATTTAATAGATCAATTGTATATGGGGCAAGTCCTACAAGGTGGGGCTGGCCAAGCCCCTGCTAGGCAGGTAGCATTGGGAGCTGGGATGTCATTTGGAACACCTTGTACAACTATAAACAAGGTTTGTGGATCTAGTTTAAAGGCTGTAATGATTGGTGCTTCGGATATTCGTGCTAAGATGGCAAATTTGGTCATAGCAGGGGGAATGGAGTCTATGTCTAATGCTCCTTATTTTATCAACAATCCTTCAAAAGAAAGTGCAATTAATTTTTCAGATTTGGAATCTATCCTGAGCCATGATGGCTTAAAAGATGCTTATTCAGGAGAAATGATGGGCAATACAGGAGAAACTGTAGCAATAGATTTCGGCATAACAAGAGAACAATCAGATTCATTTGCAGTTAGATCGCACGTCCTAGCAAATAAAGGATGGATTGAAGGATGGTTGAAGAAAGAAACATTTGAAGTAAATGGTGTATTCAAAGATGAGGGGATACGCCCAGGTACAAGTATAGGTAAATTAAGAAATTTAAGGACAATTTTTAGTGATGTGGGGCAAGTTACTGCAGGTAATGCGAGTCAATTATCTGATGGTGCATCGGCGATATTAATTGCCTCAGATGATGCTGTAAAGAAATTTAATTTGCCTATTTTGGCTAAAATTATCGACTATACAACTTCTGGAGTAGAACCAAGTAAAGTCATGTCGGCTCCTATTTTAGCAGTGGAAATACTACTAAAAAGAAATTCTTTGAATATCACAGACATAGACTTATTAGAACATAATGAAGCTTTTGCATCTGCATCTTGTGCTGTCAAAACTACACTTAAGGTTTCAGAAGATAAATTCAACCCCCACGGAGGGGCTGTTGCGATCGGCCATCCATTAGGAGCAACAGGAACTAGGTGCTTAATGACATTAGTAAATGCTTTAGAAAGAACTTCTGGTAGGCGTGGAATAGTAACAATTTGCCTTGGAGGAGGCAACGCTGTTGCGATGCTTATAGAAAGAAATTAATTTGAAAATAGGATTACACGGGTAATGCTACAGTCATAGCCCTTATTTGGGAGTTGTTAGTGGGATGAGACATGGTTAAGCCACTGAAACCTCACACCCGCTTTGAAAAGGCACGAATAATAGGTGCTAGAGCACTTCAAATAAGCATGGGAGCGCCACTTTACGTAACTGAAGAAGAGTTAAGAGAGAGTTTTAATGATGAATTAGTACAGTTATATGGTGTTGATGATGCCAAGGAAAGAGTAGTCCTAGATCCAATGAAAATTGCAACACTAGAATACGATCAGGAAAGAATTCCAATTGATGTCGACCCGCATCTTGATTGAGTTTGGTTTTACTTGACCTATAGTTCGGAGTGAATCTAATTGAAAGGTCTAATTAAAGTTAAGAGAATAACTATATTCCTTATTTTGATAACAATTTTAGTGATAACTATCGGAGGGACTATACGAATATATGATGCAGGTGAATCATGTCCTGATTGGCCAACTTGCTTTGGAACATGGGGGTTTGATATTTCAGAAAGTGAGCAGACAGAATGGTATGAACAAAACCCAGGTGAAATAGATTCCAGAGGTTCTTGGCACAGATATTCTACTTTCCAAATATTTACGGAGTGGATACATCGCTTCCTCGCTGGCATAATCCTAGGGCCATTAGTAATCGTTAATTGGTTATTAGCAAAACGTAATTTTAACGATTTTAAAGACGTACGTTTTGCAACTTCTGTTTCTTTGATACTTATTATTTGGCAAGGATTGGTAGGCATGCTTACAGTAAAGATGGATAATGAAAATTGGAGTGTGGTACTTCATTTAGGATCTGCATTAGCATTTATGCTAAGCCTAATTTGGACCTGGATGATAATTTCTAGAAGAAAGGGTGCAAATTGGTTTTCATTTGACGTAAGGCGGTCAGAGAAGTGGAAAAATAAGATACTATTCATGTCACTTATTACCTTGTTAACTTTATTTTCAGGGACATTGGTGTCAACCACTCCTGGGGCAAATACTGGTTGCGGAGTTAGTGGATTTCATCAATCGTGGCCACTTTGTCACAATAAATTTAGCAACCCAATAACGAATATAATTGCTCAATCTCAATTGATACATCGATGGTTTGTAGCACTGGTTGGCATTATATTGATTCGCTCAACATATTCATTATTTCAAGAAAGTAATGGCATATCTAATGATGGTTTATTGAAGAGAACAATTTTCGCATCTACTGCGATTTATGTGATAAATATATTATTAGGAGGGTTATATATTCTTTCTTGGACGGAGAAGAATTTATTCATTGAAATTCTATCATTGATACATCTAATACTGGCTTCAAGTTCATTTTTATTGATTGCATCTGCATATTTGGGAATTTTAATAGTACAAAAAAATAATAAAAATGAAATATTGATACCTGAAGACTAAATGTGTATTGCCACAGGTCACATTGGAAGTAGAGCATGAGGACAATAAATTCTTACTTCGCCCTTACAAAACCAAAAGTCGTAGTCCTACTTCAAATCACAGCATTATGTTCTGTCTTATCTCACGATTTATTAGAAGGTAGTAATTTTTCATTGGTACAAATTAAGGAGTCCCTGACTACGATGATAATAGTCTTTATTGGAGGTTATTTGACCGCCGGTGGTGCAAATTCTATCAATATGTGGTATGATAGAGATATAGATCCAATTATGGGAAGAACTGCGAATAGGCCAATTCCTGTGGGAGATATCAGTGCGGCAAATGCATTGTTATTTGGCGTATTTATATCAATATTAGGAGTAATTTGGTTTACCATTATGGCGAACCAAATTGCCGCTTTCTGGGCTACATTTAGTATACTTTTTTATGTTTTTATTTACACAATATGGCTGAAGAGAAGTTCCGTACAGAACATCGTAGTTGGAGGAATTGCAGGATCAACTCCTCCTGTAATAGGGTGGGCGGCTGCAACTGATGGTTTAGTAATACGAAATGAGTCGTTGTATTCATTTTTAGATTCAATTTTTTCTTTAGGTAGTTTCATGCCTTGGTTTTTATTCATACTAATTTTTCTTTGGACTCCCCCGCATTTTTGGGCATTGGCACTGTATAGATCTGAAGAATATGAGAAGGTAGGAGTTCCAATGATGCCTGGAGTAAAAGGCCCCCGACGGACACTGATTGAAATGAAGATTTATTCAGTATTTATTGTTTTATTATCATTTTTATCTCCAATTGCATTGGGTAATTTAGAATACAATGATCACCTCTTTCTAATATTTAGTAGTACGACTGGGATACTTTCGATATGGTATGCAAGTACCGTGTTTAGAATAAATATTAACGAAGTAAAAGATCAAACTGGAAGAATACCTACTGCTGCTAGATCTTTTTGGGTTTCTATGATATATCTTGCACTTATATTCATAGTAGTAGTATTGGCCAGCATAGGCCTCATTGGAGGAATCATTGGAGTAATTATATCTTTAATAGTAATTATAAGGAATCAATTGAAAGCAAAAAAACAAATAAATCCATTTGTCACATAATTGCCCGATGGTTTCAAACACCTAATGGCTGGTTGGCCAACAATAGTAATGGAGGCGGGAGAGATGAAAGAATCAGAACTAATTTATGATTGGAACACAATTGACTATGAGATAATTAGAGTTCAATCTCAGCATCCACATGATATTTGGTTTGATGATGAAACATTACGAGATGGGTTACAAAGTCCAAGTGCGAGAAATCCGACTATTGAACAAAAAATTGAATTGATAGATTACATGGAAAAACTTGGAATCCAAAAGGTAGACTTAGGATTACCAGGAGCGGGACCATTTCATGTAAAACATATCGATTCTATGCTTTCGCACATGACAGAAAACTCATATGACCTAAGGCCGGGATGCGCAGTCAGGACAGTTGTTAGTGACATCGAACCGCTTGTAGAGTTACAAGCTAAATTTGAGCGGCAGATACAAGCAAGTGCTTTCCTTGGTACCAGCCCAATTAGACAATATACAGAAGGTTGGGACATGGAAAGAATCATTTCTACCGCTGAAAAGGCAGTAACTTTTGCCGTAGATAATGATATCCCAGTAATGTTTGTAACTGAAGATACAACTAGAAGTAAACCTTCAGAAATAAAACAAATATACACTCGTGCAATAGAGCTTGGTGCAGATAGAATTTGTATTTGCGATACATGTGGACATGTGACTCCCAATGGAGTTAAAAAACTTCTAACATTTATTCAAGAGGAGGTGATACCTGATGCGGGAGTTAAACGCAGAGACATAGAAGTAAATTGGCATGGTCATCAAGATAGAGGACTAGGTGTGGCCAATAATTTAGCTGCGGTAGAAGTTGGTGCGGATGTCATACATGGAACGGCATTGGGAGTTGGTGAAAGAGCAGGCAATGCACCACTAGATCAGACATTAGTTAATCTTAGCCTGATGGGTGTAATCAATAATGATTTGAAATCATTGAATCAATATATAAAAA
>Ga0302127_10000840_pt1 | contig 17577 bp, 12 predicted proteins | sample CB4_SCM_MG_FD_204452 | JGI IMG/M metagenome (GOLD analysis project Ga0302127, IMG submission 204452) | Marine microbial communities from Western Arctic Ocean, Canada - CB4_SCM | ecosystem: Environmental > Aquatic > Marine > Oceanic | place: Canada: Western Arctic Ocean | collected 2017-09-24
GGCACGAGACGCGCCCTTCGGGGATAGCCGTGCGAAAGTGACCGGGCCTGAAATTAGAGATGCCAAGGGGTACCTGGTTCCGGATTCCGGCGCACATTGAAGGCCCTGTTGTTCGCGGCAGCTGCAGGATCGGACGCGTAAAACGGATTGAAGCACAATAAAAAAAACAACGGTCATCAAAAATGATGGTCGAGAAAAATCGCTAGAAAGGAGCGCGCCCATGGCAAACAATCCAAAGATTGATGTCTATCTTGTGTGTAATGCGAAATACCACGACACCAATTTCGCCCGGCTTGAATTGTTAAAGCTGCTGGCGGAAAACGACGATATTCATACGAGAGTAGCTGAGGATTTTAGCGATATTGCGGCCATCCAAAGTGCGCAACTTCTGATTACCTATACCTGTGATCTAAGACCAAGCCTTGCGCAACAGCAGGGGTTGGCTGAGTACTTAGAAGGCGGGGGCCGTTGGTTTGCGTTGCACGCAACCAATGCTCTCATCGAGTTCGTTGGTGGTAAGCCCGACACGCCGGACCTTGCGCCAAAATTTATGGCGCTGCTGGGTAGCCGGTTTGTGGCCCACCCCTCAAACACCAGTTTCGAAGTCCGCGTTACAGACGTGGATCATCCCTTAACAGCCGGCATCGACGATTTTGAAGTGCACGATGAAGAGCCGTATTACTGCGAACCGATCGGCGCGCAAACGGTTTTACTTGAGGCTACCTACAACCAACCGTCGGCTGGATACGTGCAGTCGGATTACGGCACCGATCGTGAGAGCCAACCGCAGATGTACTTACATCCTTATGGGGGGGGCGAGGTGCTGTATCTGTCTTTAGGTCACTGCACCGGCAAGCACGATATGAAACCGATGGTGGACATTGTGCCCGTCGTGCGTGGGTCCTGGAATAATCCGATCTATTACGAGTTGTTGCGACGCGGGATCCGGTGGGGGGTGGGCAGCCTGTAGATGGGGTCGCGCTGCCTGCCTTAACACCCATAAGCGGCAGAGGGCTGGTACGGCTGGTCATTAAGACCACGATGTTAAGGTCTCAATGCTCGGTCGGTTCGCGTTATCATCGCTTCATTAGGGCGCCTCAATCGGATCTGTTGTCCCCTTGTTGGAGGGTGTGTTTCGGGTTGGTGCGATACGGCGTGCATATAATGTTTACAATGACGGTAGGGCGAGCCCCGAATGAGGTGCTGCGCTTTCCGAGACTTAAATAACCGCTCACCGGACACCCAACATGCGAACCATTGAAATTACCCGAGCGCCCGTTGAACTTTATAAAATCCTGAAGTTTGAAGGCCTAGTGAACTCTGGCGGCGAAGCGAAGCTCTTGATTGACGACGGTCAAGTGACGGTCAATGGCGCGGTTGAAACTCGGCGGCGGAAGAAGATCGTTGATGGGGATGTGATCGCGTTGGGTGATGAAATCCTGCAAGTGGCCTTGGCGCAATGATCAGCGCCATGAGCGGCGAGAAGAATGCCTTCAACGGGGTTTCGACAGGCGTAAACCGCTTTTTGGTTCGCAGCGGTCGCCAGCAGATGCGTCTTCAGGTTAACGTGGGGGTACCAATCAGCTGGGAATCATCGTCAACCGCGGGTAAAGGGTGATTCGCTATTTCGAGAGACTTTTTTTAAAAGCGGTTCTTGTGAGGTGCGTCGTATGACGGGTAAAGGTGCACTGATTTTGGTCTGTCGCTCAGAGCAGCTGGATCATTTTGGCTGGTTCGCGCGCCGGCTACATGCTCAGTTGACCGCAGACGGTCAAATCGATATCACGATCCTTGAAATTTCAAGCAGCGTCCAACTGCAAGAAATCCTTTTTACCTGTCCTACGCCGCATAACGTTTCTGAAATTCATCTTTTTGCGGAATTCCGAAATGAAAGGCTATGGGTTGATCAATTTGCGGGCGAGTATTTAGCGCCGGACGCGATCGATCCTTTGGCCTCTGCGCAGCCATCGTCGCTTGCAATTGCAAGCTACTCGCCGAACGCGACCTGTAAAATCTGGTTTTGGTCAGACGGCGATCGAGCGCAAGAGGGTGGGCCTGGGTTTGCGATTTTAAAAGGATTTGAAGAATCTTTTGGGCATCGGTGCTCGTTTTTGCCGATTGGACAGTTGAAACAACAAAGCCCTCAGCCTGCTGCCAGTCAAAAGCAGGATTTTGATCGATCAAGCGTAACCATTGATGCGCGATCAAAGGTAACAACGCAGGCCCCTCGATCCCACTTTAGGGTGAATGGGTCGCTGGGCAAATGTGCGGCTGCGCTGGTCGGGGTGGGCTTAATCTATACGTTTTTGATCGATTCTGAACTTGATTACTCGGGTTCGTTTGATGAGGTTGTGGCGTATCAAGACACGTCTTACGACATCGATAAGATAACGGCCCAGATGGAAGATAAAAGCGGTGAAATGTCGGCGCACACCTGGATATATGATCGCAAGAAATGGGAGTACGAATGGTTTCTTGCCGACGAGTGGCTTGCTGCGGCTGACCGTGAACTAAGCCAAGCCGCCGAAATCCCAGGGGGCGGCAGATGGGGTCTGATTTATAATCAATTGTTGGAAAAAAATCAGGATCGGTTGACCAGTGTTGCCAGGTCCTTGAAGCGCGCAGCAGACAAGCAGGGTTACGACCGGTATGAACTCGCGAGTTTAACTTTGGCATTTGTCCAGCATATTCCCTATAGAATTCCGAGCAATGATCTTGGGCTGATGACGCCGCCAACGACCTTGTCTAAGCGGTGGGGTGACTGTGATACAAAATCATTGCTCTATGTCTTGGTCATGCAGCAGCTGGGATTTGATGTGTCGCTTTTTGTTAGTGGTCGATATCGTCATGCGATGGCCGGTGTTAACATCAATGCGATGGGGACCTCGATGGGACATCGTGGCCGCAAGTATTATTTTGCGGAAACGACAACGCCTGGTCACAGAATAGGTCAGTTATCGACCGGCAGTACTATGTGGTGGTCTTTGATCCCGCTGACCAACAGTGCGGCAGACGAGGTTTGAAATTATGAATCAGTTTTTATTGTGGAACGGTATCTTTAGTTTGTTGCTGGCCTTGAGCCTTGGTCTGCTTGCAATCTATCTTGGTTTCAACGCTTTTAAAGTGCTCAATCGCGGCATTGATGAAGAGTTCGAGCTGCGCAATAACAATGTAGCGGTTGCCCTCGTGAGCGGTTCGTTTATTTTCTCCCTCGGCATACTAATGAGAAGTGTGATTGATCCGATCACGCTCACGATCTTTAATCTTGCCCACAAATACGAGCAGTTTGGCGTTTCCCTGACAGAAGTGCTGTCAACCTTCGGCATCATTTTTACGCAATTTTTTGTCGCACTGATGCTCTCTCTAGCAACACTCAGTATTGGCACCCGGTTGTATATGGCGCTGAACCGGCAGACCAACGAGTTGGAAGAGATTGCGAACAATAATATTGCGGTTGCGATCATGGTGAGCGCGATTACGTTGACCCTGGCCTTATTCTTAGCAGGCGGCATGGAAACATTTCTCAACGCGATCGTGCCAGCCCCGCCAGTTTTGAACGAAAACTTGCCCTTTAATTAGCGGCAGCGCTGATTAAACGGCTCCGAGTATTCAAGGCTGGGTTCGGGTCGAAAGGGGTTTGCGAAAAACCTGTTGTTGGGGTGAATTGATATCTAAAGCAATGCATCGCGTTCAAGAAAAGTAAGCCAATGCCGTGAGTCTTCTCCGAATAAAAAACAAACCCGCGCGCCAACTATGGCTATCGTCTCAAGGTCTTGGCATCTCCCCGACCGGTCCGCTCGATTTATTAGCGCTCATCAAGCAGCTTGGGTTTGTTCAACTCGATACCATTCAAGTTGTGGCCCGCGCGCATCACCATATTTTATGGAGCCGCAACCAGAATTACCGGGAACCAATGCTGGATCAGCTGCTGGCAAAGGACCGGGTCATTTTTGAGCACTTTACGCATGATGCGTCCGTCATTCCGATGGACTTTCTGCCCTACTGGCAAAGGCAATTTCGTAGAAAAAAAGAGCGTTTGGATCGTGCGAGCTGGAAAAAGACCCTGCCCAATCAAGCCGCACGCGAGGCCATCAAAGCGCGGATACGGCGCGAGGGCCCGCTGTCGACCCATGCCTTTGATACCAAGATTGTCGGCGAAAAGAAAATGTGGTCGCGCCCACCACACAAACTCGCCCTAGACTACCTGTGGTACACCGGTGAACTGGCGACCTCGCACCGGATTAATTTCAACAAATACTATGACCTTGCGGAACGAGTCTTTCCTGCTGAGATCAGAGATCTGAAATATTCGGATGCGGCGCAAATCGACTGGTTATGCCAGGCCGCGTTGGACCGGATGGGGTTTGGATTGCCCAAGGAGTTGCACCAGTATTGGGACGCTGTGAGCCCTACAGAGGTCAGGCAGTGGCTTGCTCGCTCGAAAGCATTGGTTCAGGCCGTTTCAATCGAAACCGCAAGCGGTCAGTGGGTGCAAGGCATTGCCCCAGCCGACATTGAAGCAAGACTGGCCAATTTAACGCCCACGACGACGCGCCTGCGCATATTGAACCCTTTCGATCCGGCGATCCGTGACCGAAACCGCCTGCAGCGGTTGTTTGGTTTTGAGTACCGGGTCGAGATGTTCGTGCCCGCTGCCAAGCGCGTCTGGGGTTATTACGTTTTCCCCATTCTGGAAGGCGAGCAATTTGTTGGGCGAATTGAAGTGAAAGGCGATCGCAAACAATCCGTTCTCAACGTTATCAATTTTTGGCCGGAGGCAGGGGTTGCTTGGTCTGAAGGCCGCTTTAAAAAGTTGGCGTCGGAACTTGAAAGGATGCGGCGGTTTATTGGGGTTGCCGCCGTTGAATGGGCGAGCTAGCGGCGTAGTGTCAATGCTTGCCGCGAGCAAAGCTTAAAATCCGTTGCAAAGCGTTTTAAAGAATACGATGCCATTTGTAAGAGTCGCACTGTTATGTTTCAGCCAACGGATCTAGCCTAAATTGTTGCTGGCTTTGGCGTGATCCTTTCAATGTTGGTGGTGGCCAAGAAGATTTCTGACAACACGAAACAAGCAAAACTTGCGAATTGGGGGGTATTGTCTGAACGATAACGGTCTGGCTATTTTCAGATGCGCAACTTCGAGATGATAGAGGTCATCGTCACAGGTCGAAACGATTTTGATGCGCTGCGAGCGCGCGAATAATTAGCTTTTTTTGATTTCCTGGAAAACCTGTGCAGGGCGAATCAGGCGCGCGGGTCATGGCAAGAAGCTTCACTCGCACAGATGATGGGATGCTCCAGATTTTCAATCGGCCTATACGCTGGCATTTGAGCAGTAAGCGTTCCTGGCAATGGTTTGAGCCGTTTCAAGACGAGCGAGGGTTTCCTGATGGCTTAACCCGCGCAATTTGCAACGCGATTTCGGAATGCATTGTGGCGAAGGGACAACCCGAGTGATGTGCGCTTTGTTGGTTCTATGCTTACCAAGTAAAGCGTCTACGAATCTAGGGGCATCTCACTATACCTGCATCACTTGTCCACATTAGTAATACAGACCAACACAAGGAGTCCCATCTGGTGAAGCGGGGGGTGCCCCCGGGGTGGGGTGCTGGCATGCCGAAAATGGTTGCTGGGTAGTTGAGACGTAGAATTACGTTTTGACATTATTTTCGGTATCAAAGTGGGTGCCAAAAGAGTCTTTACGGGGAAGGCCCGTATATGATTTATATAGAATTAAATCGATTAATTGGCAGGGAGAGGGGTGATGTATTCGATTCACAAATGCTTTAACCACTCGCGGGCATATTTTTTATCACCGATCTAATTCGGCCTCATCGATTCAGGGCTTTCAACCAAAGTTAAAAAACTAAACCGCTTCAAAGTCAAATTGCTCTGTCGTTACCGATGCCTGAGCTAGTGCTGAGTAGCGAGGCCCGGCTATCACATCCGGTGCAAAATCATTGTTTATTTGCGTTAGCATATCTGCCGGCAGAATCATGGCGGCGGCATCAAAATTGTCTTGTAGATGTTGAAGGTTTGTCGTCCCTGGAATCGGCACAGATCCTTTGTCCTGCGCAAGCGTCCAAGCAAGGGCAAGCTGGGCTATTGTACAGCCAATGTCGCTTGCGTATTGCCGAGCCTTGTCTAATAGGCCCAAGTTAGCTGAGAAGTGTGGGTCGGTGAAACGTGGGAATGTGCGCCGCAAATCTGTCTCATGATACGCATCCGGGTCAAGCGGTTCATCAGCTAGATAGCCTCGTCCAACGGGAGAAAAGGGCACAAAAGTCACGCCCAACTCTCTGCATGTATCAAGCACAGCGATTTCCGGATTTCGCGTCATCAGCGAGTACTCAGACTGCATAGCTGAAATCGGGTGCACGGCATGTGCCAAGCGAAGCGTATCTGCTGACATTTCCGACAAACCAATCATCCGAATTTTACCTTCTCGAACCAAATCAGCAAGTGCACCAACTGAATCCTCTATGGGTACATTTGGATCAGGGCGATGCATGTAATAAAGGTCTATCACATCAGTTTGCAGCCTTTTTAAGCTGGCTTCACAAGCAAGCTTAATCGTCTCTGGTCTGGCATCCAGCAGCCGCTTTCCGTCTTTGAAATCCATGACACATTTGCTGGCTAATACGAATTCATTGCGGCGATCTTTTAGCGCTTCACCGATAAGTTTTTCGTTATTACCCATACCATAAATAGTTGCCGTATCAAGAAAATCATAGCCAATATCAATCGCCCGGCGCAAAAATTTGACTGCGTCCTTTTGCTCCTGAGCTGGCCCATAAGCATGACTCAAATTCATACACCCAAGTCCAACAGGGTGAACATCCAAAGATCCAATTTTTCTCTTGGCAACGGTCATTTCAATCCTTTTGTTGTCTGCGTCATGACTGCGCATTAGGTTAGCTGAAAGGCAACCCAGTTGTCAGCAGCACTTAACAGCTGCCGACAAAGAAAATTGAAGAAGACTATTTTTCCAGGCTAGAAAGTGTCTAGTAAAGTCTGGGAAGTCCATAACTCAGATTCGCAGCCAGCAACGAAAACCAGTGTTGAAGCGATGATTAAGATTCGTAATGGCATGTAACCCCCTGTAATCTGATGTTACTGACGAACCTTTACATCACGGCCCTGTCAGAACGCTTTGCAAGCGCCTCATTAGGGTCTTGTGAGTTGACGATCACAGTATTCGGCTGCGGCTTGCTGACCCCGTCGAGCCGTTGCAGAGGCATCACCCCGTGTTCTGTCCATTTTTTCAAGGGCCATCTTCGGGTGATGCGCTGCGGCAAATTGACAGGCCACCATGCCGGTTGCGTTTACCGAACCCACCTGACCTGAAGGCGGTCCACGTTCGGGTAGGACTGTCCCGCACCCCGTGATAACTGCCATTGTTAATATAAAAACCAAAATTTTCATGCATCTGCCCCCGTAACATGATGTAACAGACCTGTAACTTATAACGCCGTAACAGGTGTAACAACCCGTGAAGGTGTAACAGCGGGTTCCCATAGTTACGAAACCTTGTAATATCGCTAGCAAGGCAGAGGCGGCTTGCATCAGTGCTTCTACAAAAATTATGGCTCAGGTTTCGGGCTGGTAAGCGACTCAGTGATGTCCGTTTCAAGGATTGCGGCATGAGTAGAAAAAAAGCCGCCCCATCTTTCACAAGAACAATCAATGACTAGGTGTCACAAGATGAGGCAGCGGGTGGAGGCTTTTAACCGTTAGAGTTAGGTTGCGCGATCTACTCCTTAATAAATTGATCACCCATCTTTAATGTTTTTTTGTTGCCAACGATTGTAAGCAATATCCCATAAAGAATTAAGCTAAATGTCACAGGCACGACTGCAGCCATCAGATTACAGATCTCGCCCGCAGGTGCCTGAGACACGCAGCAATGCCCTAGACAGCTTAATACCTGCTTTACTCGTCCACATTAGTAATGCAGACCCAGTGCTAGAAGTCCGATCTGGTGAAGTGGGGGGGTGGCCCGGGGGTAGCTTGTTGTGGACCTCGACCGAACCAGTAGATGAGGGCAGTGTCATCCCTGCAGCTTGCCGCGTGTTCACCATCTGCTTGCTGAATAGATATACGCCGTCATGTCCAAAGTCCCAAAAGAATACATCGAGACCTGATTGATTTTTGTTAACGAAGACTATCTAATCTTTAATTCATCAATGCTGGGAATAATGCCATGTTAGCGGGCCGCTCAATCTCATGCCTAGGCTTTTCACCTAAAAGTTTTGTCTTTATTGCCCTATTGGTAATGGTCAGCGGGCATGAGGCGCAAGCAACCGTACCACTCATCTATGACGTAGACGGGGATCAAAAGGTTGAACCATTAACCGACGGGTTATTGATTCTCCGTCATCAGTTCGGTTTCGAGGGCAGCGCCCTAACAGATGGTGCCTTGGGTTCAAATGCGACGATCACGAACGCCTCGGATATTGCGACGTATATCTCGGCGCGTAAAGTTAGCTTTGATCTTGATGGCAACGGTACCCTCGATCCTCTCACAGATGGCTTAATGCTCATACGCTATCTGTTTGGATTCACCGGCGAACAAATGACTTACAATGCTGTCGATTCGACTTCTGCAAGATCAACCTATGCCGAAATAGTCGATCATATTGCTTCATACTCAATAAAACCCCGCTTCATTTATCAAAGCGAATGTACGCAGTTCGACGGTGAGACTTTCTGTTTTACTCCCAGCGAGGCAAATTTTAAAGCCGTCACAGTGGAGGGCCCATCAGGCGAGGAGCCTTACGGGACTATTCAAGTTCAATCTTTGCTGGAGGCATGGCCAAAGGGAGAAGTGTGGCTCGATTCGGACGGCAGCAAGCGCTACTACGGCCATTTGTACGACGGCTTCTTACAAAATCCTGTTGCCGACGCGGTTGTTTTCGATGACTTAGATCCGCTTGATAAGGTCGCTAGATGGGGCGCGAAAGCGGTGGTCCAAGTTTATGGCGATCGCTGTATGCTAAATCAAACAGATCCAAACAATGGCGATGTTATCAATCAGGCTTTCGCGGCCAAGCCTGGCAGCGGGTTTTTCGTTGCGCCCAATTTAGTCGTTACCGAGCTTAGTACAACCTTCAAATTCTCTGACGATGATATTGGCTGGGTGGGAGGCCCAGGGCCTAATCCCGAAAAAGGCGGCATTCTGTCCTGCGAAGATAATAACAAATTATTTTATGCCAATTGGGAAAACAACACGATTGAGGTTGGTAAAGGGCCGATTATTCAAACATTCGATGGAACCTGGGGCGCAGGCACTGTAGTTGCCACCAACGATTATTTTGCCCTGATTAAGCTTGAGAAACAGGCCCCAAACGCCGATGTTTTTATCGAAAATTGGGCGCCTTGGTCACTAACCGACAATGATATCCTTACGCTGTCGCTCGCGCCTGAAGGTGCATCGAGTGAGGATGCTGTTGTTACCGTTCATAATCCGATTCTTGGCCGAACGGCGGGAGGATGGCACATTACACCCTCTGAAATCATAGATGGCTGCAGCGAGTTTAACTTGGGCAATTCTAAAAATTCGGGCGACAACTTGTTCGTTGTCGACTTCTGGTCAGATCGCGGAAGCCTAGGTGCTCCGGTGTTTGATGCGACTGGATATGTGGTCGGTATGATCCAAGGTGAATACAACGCAGTTCCAGATGACTGCTATGGGAACCCGCAACTTGGTAAAAATTCCTTAGGAATATTATCGACTTTTTTCGCAGACCCAAAAAGCTCAACGGTTGTTATCGACAACCAGCCGCTTAGGGAGTTCATTGCGAGCTACGACGCCCAACTTGCAGCCCTATCTCCTTCAAATTCTCCAGATATTATCGACGACACGCAGTGGCCGCTGAATGCAAATACGCTCGCAACAGCTCAATATGAAGTCATTGACTATGGCGAGGAATTCACAGTTTCGGGCTTCCCCAAGTCGGAGTTTGACAGCGACGCTTTCGATATTGCCAAGCAAGCCACGGTGATGTATCTCGCGGCGACCGGATGCTCGATCTGCAATGCCGGGAACTTGGTCGACGATTTCACTGATGTCTGTGTTTGCACGGGAGTCGCGGTCAGCAAAAACCTCATCATTGTTAATGACCACTGTGTCAGCGCGCTTCAACCTGGAGACGACACAACCTTTAAAACTTTCCAGGGACAAGTGGTCAATGCCACGCTCGTTAATCGAACCAGCTTGGATTCAGGGCTATTGTGGGCTGAACAACAGGCTAACCTAAACTTTGATAATAGTGCTAATAACGTTAAAGCAGACGTTGCACTCCTTAGAACTCAAGAAGCAATGCAGTTAACGCCAATTAAATTTGCCGATTCAGAAACGCTGAACCGACGCCAACCTGTTATCAACGTGGGCCATCCCAATATTATGCTGCGATCAGGCCCCTTTGTTACCAGTGCTGGTTCGTTCGTCGGCCACAATGTGACAGATCGTACGCTATTGCATTACAACCTGCCTTCGTCGCCCGGTTCGAGTGGATCAGGCGTGTTTAATTTAAATGGGGAGCTAGTTGGGCAAATTGCCTGGGGTACAACTGGGTTTTGGGGTGCAGAAGAATCTTGGGTCGTCTCAGAGTTCGAGGCCGAGGCGACGACAATCGATGCAACCAAACTCTTTTACCCTTTACGGCCACGGCCTTTCTTATCCGGGCCTAATGTCCAGATTGAATTGGGTCAATCGGCTAAAGGGGCCTCAAGTAATCATATCAAAGCACTAATTGAATATTGGGCGCCCGGCGAACTGCCTGCCGCAGACTAGTCCGTGGGCTTGTGGTTTGAAGCGCTTCGAAGCGCGTTAATCGCTGCAAGATTATCGGCAGAGGCACTTGACCTTGCCCGCAGGCGCCTGAGGCGCGCAGTGATGCCATAGACAGCTCCACACCTGCATTACTCGTCCGCATTAGTAATACATACCCAATACAAGGAGTCCCATCTGTTGAAGCGGGGGGTGGCCCGGGGCGGGGTGCTGGTATGACCGAAAGTGGATGGTGAGTAGGCAGAAAAAGAACTACGACTGAAAATAATTATGGGTACCAGTGCGGGTACCAAAAGAGCGTTTTGCTCTATTATTAATGCAAGATATTGATTTATAGGTTATTTTTATAGATAACTGGCGGAGAGACAGGGATTCGAACCCTGGATACGCTATCAACGTATACTCCCTTAGCAGGGGAGCGCTTTCGACCACTCAGCCATCTCTCCGAACTGACACTTGTTTGGGCGTCGTGTTTAGCCCTGAACTGCCGCAACGGGTGCGTCAAGAACTCGTATAATGGTGCGCTGGGAGGGAGTCGAACCCCCGACCTTCTGGTTCGTAGCCAGATGCTCTATCCAGCTGAGCTACCAGCGCACGCCGGGGCTATTATCTAGGGCGCTCTGGTCAAGGTCAACCGCGATCATTGGTTATCGAAAAAGAAATTGGTATATTGAAGCTGTAACAAGTGGAACTGCCATGACGCCAGATTTAACCGCAATGGGTCTCGAACTTGCCTTCATTGGTATGGGCACGGTGTTTGCGTTTTTGACGTTGTTGGTGGGTGTGACGAGCTTGATGTCGCGCTTGGTGATCCGGTTTTCAAGCGCTGAACCGGTGAATCCGGTTCCGCTCACGCGTTCCGGGCAAGCCCGCCCGTCGCCAGCCATCTTAGCGGCGGTGGCAACGGCCGTTCGGCGATACCGAGATGGTCAAACGCGGTAACGGTTTAAAGTCAGGATTCCCAGAAGATTCAGGCTGCGGCGAACGCGGCTTTGGCTGCCCTGACGGGTGAAATTAATAAAAGTGTTTTGGAGCAAGTTTTATGTCTGAGCAGGTCTTGTCGAATTCGGCGCCGCTTGGGATCACGGATGTGGTGCTAAGAGACGCGCATCAATCGTTGTTCGCAACCCGTCTGCGCTTGCATGACATGTTACCGATTGCCGAGAAACTCGATCAGGTTGGCTTTTGGTCTATCGAGAGCTGGGGTGGTGCAACCTTTGATGCCTGCATTCGGTATTTGGGCGAGGACCCCTGGGAGCGGATTCGCGCGCTGAAAGCAGCGATGCCGAATACCCCGCAACAAATGCTGTTTCGCGGGCAAAATATTTTGGGCTACCGGCATTACGCGGATGACCTGGTTGAAAAGTTCGTTGAGCGCGCGGCGGTCAATGGGGTTGATGTGTTTCGGGTCTTCGATGCGATGAACGACCCACGCAATTTAGAATGTGCCATTGCCGCGGTGCGAAAGCAGGAAAAGCATGCTCAAGGCACGCTGTCCTACACCGTCAGCCCGATGCATAATCTAGCCGGCTGGCTTGACATGGCAGCGCGCCTGGAGGCGATGGGCGCCGATTCCATTGCCATCAAAGATATGGCAGGCCTACTTACGCCTTATGCCGCGTTTGAATTGGTGAGCGGCTTGAAGAACACCGTACAGGTCCCCATTCATATGCAGTGCCATGCAACGACCGGTCTGTCGACGGCAACGTATCTCAAGTCCATTGAAGCCGGTATCGATAATGTGGATACGGCGATCAGTTCCATGAGCATGACCTACGGGCATTCGCCCACCGAAAGTGTGGTTGCAATGCTGCAGGGCACCGAGCGGGATACCGGCTTGAATATGGTCTTGCTCGAGGAAATTGCGGCCTATTTCCGGGACGTTCGAAAAAAATATGCCGCCTTTGAAGGCGCCTTGCGCGGTATTGATTCTCGCATTTTAGTGGCGCAAGTTCCGGGCGGGATGTTGACCAACCTTGAAGGGCAATTAAAAGAACAAAACGCGACCGATAAACTGGATGCGGTACTCGAGGAAATCCCGAAGGTTCGCGCCGAGCTAGGCTTCATTCCACTGGTCACGCCAACGTCGCAGATTGTCGGCACCCAAGCGGTGCTCAATGTGTTAACAGGAGACCGATACAGCAATATCACCAAAGAAACTCAAGCGGTGCTAAAGGGTGAATATGGTGCCACGCCCGCACCGGTGGACGCAGTCCTACAAGCCAGGGTCCTTGCAGGGCAGGCGCCCATTACCTGTCGACCCGCCGATTTGCTCAGTCCAGAGTTCGATCGGTTGCAGACTGAACTCGAGGGTCTCGCCAAAGAAAGGCCCATCATCTTCGGTGAGCATCTTGAAGATGACGTCTTAACCTATGCCTTGTTCCCTCAAATCGCGTTGAAGTTTTTTGAAAACCGAAACAACCCGGCGGCTTTTGAGCCCGTGCCCTCTGGTGTTCCCCTTGCAGCGAAAGCGCCGGATGCATCGGGGGCTGTGGCCTCATCTGGTCCTGAAACCTATACGGTGGCGGTCGCGGGTCAAACCTTTGTGGTCTCGGTAACCCCTGGCGGGGAGATTTCTGGGCTTGTACCGGTGGTTGAATCCGCCAATGCCATGCTGATGAGCTTTCCAGCGCCGCTCGCCGGTAATGTCTTCAAGGTATTGGTCAAAGCGGGGGATTCAGTGGCCGCGGGTCAGGTGGTGTTAATTCTGGAGGCCATGAAAATGGAGACCGAGATCCGCGCAACCAGTGCAGGCGTAGTCAGCGAGGTCTTGGTGCGGGAGGGCGATGCGGTCAAAGTGGGCGAAACCTTGATGATGCTGAGCTAACCCATGGATCAATTGCTGCAACTTTGGCAGAGCACCGGTCTGTATCAGATGCATCTGGATCAGTTTGCAATGATCTGCATCGCGTTAACGCTTTTATATCTGGCCATTGTTAAAGGCTTCGAGCCTTTGCTGCTGGTGCCCATTGGTTTTGGCGGGCTTCTGGCCAATATCCCGGGGGTTGATATCGCGGTCGGCGATGGCATTCTGCATCAGTTTTATAGTTTGGGGATCGAGACTGGGATGTTCCCGTTGCTTATTTTTATGGGCGTGGGCGCCATGACAGACTTCGGGCCGCTCCTTGCTAATCCAAAAACGTTATTTCTGGGCGCAGCCGCGCAATTTGGTATTTTTGCGACCCTGCTGGGCGCCTTAGGCTTGAGCGAACTGGGGATCTTTAACTTCTCGGTTTCGGAAGCCGCGGCCATTGGCATTATTGGCGGCGCGGATGGGCCGACCGCCATCTATGTCGCCGGGCAGTTAGCGCCGCACCTGTTGGGAGCCATCGCGGTTGCCGCCTATTCTTATATGGCGCTGGTGCCGCTCATCCAGCCACCGATCATGCGCTTGCTGACCACCGAGGCCGAGCGAAAGATCGAGATGGTTCAGCTGAGGGAAGTGTCCCAGCGCGAAAAAATCGTGTTCCCGCTTATGCTCTTGCTGCTGGTTGCACTCATGGTGCCAAGCGCGGCGCCCCTGTTAGGCATGTTTTGCTTTGGTAACTTGATGCGCGAGTGCGGTGTTGTGAATCGGTTAAGCGATACCACTCAGAATGCCTTAATTAACATCACCACAATCTTTTTAGGCTTGGCGGTCGGCTCCAAGCTCCGTGCGGAGCAGTTTTTGGTTTTTGAAACCCTTGGGATCCTACTGCTGGGTATGGTTGCCTTTTGTATTGGCACGGCGGCCGGGGTCTTGATGGCAAAGCTCATGAATCGCATTGTGAAGCAACCGATCAATCCGCTGATTGGCGCCGCGGGCGTGTCGGCGGTACCCATGGCCGCGCGGGTTGCCAGCAAGTTAGGGCTTGAAGCCAATCCCAATAACTTTTTGTTGATGCATGCGATGGGGCCGAATGTGGCGGGGGTCATCGGTTCGGCAGTCGCGGCAGGCATTCTGATTCAGTTTGTCCGGTAAGCTGTGCGCTGCGTGCAACTTAGTCTTGACAACCCACAGGGCGCTTTGTAGTTTGTGAAGCCGTCATCGAAGCGGGTTTTGTCTAGAACCCCTCGGTTGTCTGGTTCTGGCAGTACGCAACCCGTGCCCAGAACGGTCAGCGCAATTTACCGAATTTAAGAAACCGTAAAACCGCCTTAGTTAAAAGGCCCATTCAGTAAGGAAGAGGAAACACCATGCAAGAATATATGCAATTTTATATCAATGGCGAATGGGTCGACCCCGTCACCCCATCCAGCCTAGAAGTGATTAATCCAGCGACGGAACAACCCTTCGCAACCATCAGTATGGGCAGTCCAGCCGATGTTGAAAAAGCGGTTGCAGCAGCCAGCGCGGCCTTCGACAGTTTTTCTAAAACCAGTGTTGCGGAACGCGTTGAGCTACTAGGCTCGATCCTTGCGGAATACACCAAACGATATGACGAGATTGCGGCTGCGATTTCAACGGAAATGGGCGCGCCGCTTTGGCTGTCTAAAGCGGCTCAAGCAGCGACGGGCCAAGCCCACTTTGCAACGACCCTTGGAATGCTCAAGAATTTTGAGTGGGAAGAGCGTAAAGGCAAATACCTGCTTCGCCGCGAACCGGTTGGCGTATGTGGTTTGATTACCCCTTGGAATTGGCCGATCAATCAGATCTCCTGCAAAGTCGCGCCAGCATTGGCTGCGGGTTGCACGATGGTGTTAAAACCCAGTGAAGTGGCGCCAGTGAACGGCATTATCCTCGCCGAAGTTTTACATGCGGCGGGCGTGCCGGCCGGCGTGTTCAACCTGGTAAACGGCGATGGCCCGAACGTGGGTGAAGCCATGTCTTCACATCCTGACATTCACATGATGTCGTTCACCGGTTCAACCCGCGCGGGCATATTGGTTGCGAAAGCGGCAGCCGACACGGTCAAGCGAGTGGCGCAGGAACTGGGCGGCAAATCCGCAAACATCGTGCTGGAAGATGCGGATTTAGAAAAAGCCGTGAGTGGTGGTGTGAGCCAAATTTTCACCAACTCAGGTCAAAGCTGTAACGCACCGACGCGTATGTTGGTGCCCCAAGCATCGCATGCTCAAGCCCTCGAGATTGCAAAGAAGGCGGCTGCTTCCGCGAAGCCAGGTGATCCCTTTGCCGAAGGCACAACAATGGGCCCTGTGGTCAGCGAAGTGCAGTGGAACAAGATTCAAGGTTTGATTCAGCAAGGCATCGATGAAGGCGCTGAGCTGGTTTGTGGTGGTACGGGTCGGCCGGATGGCCTGAACGCGGGTTACTACGTCAAGCCAACAATCTTTGGCAACGTTAATAATGAGATGACGATTGCACGAGAAGAGATTTTCGGGCCAGTGTTGTCGATCCTGCCTTATGAAACCGAAGCCCAAGCCATCGAGATTGCCAACGACACGCCTTACGGTTTGTCAGGCTATGTTCAGTCCGGTGATGTGGATCATGCTTTAGCCGTTGCGGCGCAAATCCGAAGTGGCAATGTTCACATTAACGGCAGTGGTGCTGATTTTACCGCGCCGTTTGGTGGCTATAAGCAGTCCGGTAATGGTCGTGAATGGGGCGAGCTGGGCTTCGAGGAATTCCTTGAAACCAAAGCGATCTTTATTCCCGCAGGCTAAAACGTTGAAGTTTTAGTGTGAGTGATCAAAACGCCCCAACTGGGGCGTTTTTTTTGGCCTAAATTAAGGCCTTGCTACCAGGTATCGATGAAAGGTCGCTTCTTTCCAGCTCTGGGTAGGGGCTTGGGTGTCGACTTCATCCCGGAGATAATCCAGTGCCGAGTATCTTTCGGGTCGATCACTTCATCGATTTCAAACGCGGTCGCGAAATTCACGGCCTTGCCGCGATCGTACATTTGGGCAACACGCTTTTCGTATTCGACCCGCCGCGCCTCCGGGTCGGTGATGGCCTCGAGCTCTTTTCGGTAACCCAGTTTGACAGCGCCTTCAAGGCCCATGCCCCCGAACTCGCCGGTGGGCCAGGTCACGGTAAAGGCCGCGGCCTTGAAGCCGCCGCCGGTCATCGCCTGGGCGCCGAGGCCGTAGCCTTTGCGCAGCACAATCGCAAACAAGGGCACCGTTAGGCTGGTGCAAGTTACAAAGACGCGACTGGCATGCCGAACCAAGGCCGTTTTCTCGATTTCAGGGCCGACCATAATGCCCGGACAATCCACCAACGACACAATCGGCAAGTCAAAGGCATCGCACAACTGCATGAAACGGGCAGCCTTGTCGGCGCCGTCGCTGTCGATGGCGCCAGACAGATGAATCGGGTCATTGGCAATGAGACCCATGGGTTTGCCGGCAACCCGAATGAAGGCGGTAATCATGCCGACCCCAAACTTGGGCCTCAGTTCTAACACCGAGTCGGTGTCGGCTATGCAGTCGATGATCTCGTGAATGTCGTAAACGCGGAGCCGGTTTTCAGGGATTGCGGCGCGCAACTTGCGTTGGTCGTCACAGGTGAAGTCCGAGACGGGGCCTTGGAAATACGACAACAGCTTTTTCGCCATGAACATCGCTTCGGCTTCGTCCTTAACCGCAATGTCCACCACCCCATTGGGGACCTGCACCGACATAGGGCCCACTTCGTCGGGGGTAAAAATACCCAGCCCGCCGCCTTCAATCATGGCGGGGCCACCAATACCAATATTGCTGTCTTCGGTGGCAATCACAATGTCACTGCAGCCCAGTAAGACCGCATTGCCGGCAAAGCAGCGCCCACTGGTGATGCCAATCCGAGGCACCAGACCCGAGAGCGCGGCGTAAAGCTGGAAGGCCAAACAGTCGAGACCTGCGAT
>Ga0302127_10000844_pt1 | contig 17527 bp, 17 predicted proteins | sample CB4_SCM_MG_FD_204452 | JGI IMG/M metagenome (GOLD analysis project Ga0302127, IMG submission 204452) | Marine microbial communities from Western Arctic Ocean, Canada - CB4_SCM | ecosystem: Environmental > Aquatic > Marine > Oceanic | place: Canada: Western Arctic Ocean | collected 2017-09-24
TCTGTATGCCGAACAGCGATACGTCGAACGCAACCGTCATCGCACGATACGCCCGCCCTTCGAGAGCCTCAGGGTGGGTTTAATGCACATTGAGGTAGATTTCGGTAGCCTCTCTCCACTCCAGCTACTCCGCCTAAACACCCTCGTCCCGCGACGACTCAGCGTCGATCACGATCTTGCTTACGGCGTTCACGCCGATCTTCTCGTAGTCGTACACGACGCCCAATCCCGGGCCTTCCGGCACGCTGACGTTGCCGTCTGAATCGACCGCATCCAGCTGGTCTCCGTCGTAATCGTTGGCGTATACGGCGAGGTCTGAACCGGCAAGCTTCGGGTGGACCAGCCCTAGTTCGTAGAAGTTCGAGTTTCGGATCGCGGCCATCGCGTGTCGGTGAGCCGGGCCACCCGTGTGAAGTTCCAGGTCCATTCCCATGCCCTCGGCAGCGTGCGCGATCTTCATCAGGCCCGTGATCCCGCCGTCGTACTCGGCATCACCCCGGAAAAAGTCTGTGGCCTCGGCTATCGCCATATCCGTGTGCGCTTCGACCATGTGGACGTGCTCGCCCTGCAACAGCGGAGTGCGTAGCGCCGCACGGAGTTGTTTGTGGGCGTGGAACGATACTCCACCATCACGCATCGGGTCCTCGTACCAGAAGAATCCAGCGTCATCGCAGGCACGGCCGACCCGCAGCGCGTCGCCGTACGTGTCGAACACACAGCACGGGTCGCTCATGAGCGCCATCTTGCCGCCGACACGATCGCCAACAGCCTTAATCGTCGCTATCTCGCGGTCGATATTCCCGTCCGCCCACGTGTGCAGCTTGAAGCCCTTGTAGCCCATCTCGAGGCACTGCTCTGCGAAATCGGCGAATGCTTCTGGCGAGTTCAACCCGCCCGGGGTTCGATCGCCGTGATACGTGCTGGCATAGCAAGGCAGCTTGGTCCGGTGTCCACCCAGAAGTTGATAAATGGGTGCGTTGTGATACTTGCCTGCCAGGTCCCACAGCGTGATGTCCAGCGGGCCGATTCCCATACGGTCGTTCTTCCGTAGATGGGTCTTGGCGACGTTGTAGAACTTCTCACGCTCAAGCGCATTTGCGCCGATGAGAAGCGGGGCGACCGCCTGCATCTGCTCGTAAGTTCCCGGAGCGCTGGACATGAACTCCCCGGTCACGCCCTCGTCGGTGAAGATCTTTATGCCCAGAAGACGTCGGGTTCGCTCAGATCCCTTCTCGTAAAACGGCCCCACCGCAAAGTTCAGGTCGTCGCCCACGTCGTGCCACGGGAACAGGTAGCGGGTGATCTCGATCCTGTCGATGACCGGGTAGTTAGGCATCTCGGCGCGCTCCAGACAATGGAGTCGAGCGACTCAACCGACCGCCCCTGCGGTTAGCGTCCAACGACTCGAACCGCAAGATAACCGCCATCGGTCACTATCGCCAGTCCGTCGTGAGGCACGGTGACTCCAAACTGGTAGTCGTTGAACCTAGGGTCACCCTGGCATCACGCGCTCACACAATCCGCAAACTCAATTGCCTCATCAAACACTGCCGCTATGAACTCGTTTCAGATCCTGTACGAAGTCGGCAGATTTTCCAATGCGTCTTGCTCACCGTAGCGTTCCAGCACCCACTCCCATGGTCCAATTCGGGCGTCAATCATGGCCGGAACTGCCACTGCGCCCACCCCGTAACCACAGATCGCTGTCAAATAACCCAGACGAATCAAGTCTCTGGATGCTTCAGGGCCCTCGGAAAGAAGTCCCTGCATAAAGGCTTCAAAAAGTCCGACTCGATACGCATCACCATATTGGCTTCCGGGTCTCCCCAGTGAGACTGGAGCCCAGCAATGTACCAGCGTCAATTCCAACAGACTCGATACCAACGGCCGTCAGATCAATCGCAATCAACTCGAATCGGCCGGCGTTATCGGTGGAAGTGAACAAGTTGCGAACATGGCAGTCGGCGTGAGCCCCGTTTGAGGCAAAGCGTCGGCCAGCTCAATCAATCGCGCAAAATCTGCGGGGAAACGAAGAGATCGGTCATATAAGGCGCCCGGAAGCGCCCGACGAACGTAGTCAGACTCGCGCCGTACGGCGAGCACATTAAACAGCTCCCTGAAATCCGATTTTATCCAACGGCTGGCGCTCAGCCGATGATTCATCCACGCCTCTGCCACGATCGGTTTAGAAAGCAAACGGCCTTTGAACCTCCCAAGCGTCTCAGGCGCCTGGATGTAAATTTCTGCGGACCACGGGATGCCATTGAACATGGACAAGTCTTCGGCCCACACACACACGACGCCCGGCTCTTTGTCACTTATCGCGTACGCCTGTGCTGCCCGAAATCCAATTGATCGGTCTTCGAATGTTCCCTGTCTATATGCCTCTGCCTCGCTCCCGACCGAGCCAAATTGCCCTTCCCCTCTGGTCCGTACTTAATGTCATCACCTTGAGTACGGCTGACCAATCCCGGGTCTCACCGTCTACCACTGCTGATCCCTCAACATTCAGAATGGCCATGGTCCCTATCCCATGCGATTGCGCCGTAGCCACGCCCGATTTCACGTCACGGCCTGCGCAGGCCGTGATTCTCGTAAAAGTCGTCTAACGCCCTGGTAGTTCGAACGACTTGCGTTTCGATGCCGTCCGGGATCTGGCCTTCTAACTCATCCGCCATGTTGCGGAAGTGATCCCTACGCCGCCACATGTCATATACGACCGAATCACGCGTGAAGAACGTCATCCAGAAGCTCTCACGGTTTCCGTTCCACAACTCTTCACGCCTCAGCACCCGCTTGAACGATCGCTTGAACGTCCGCCAGAACATGACCCTCCACGGCAGCGCCAGTACGATCACAGTATCGACGCGATCGAATAGTAAATCGCGCAAGATTTGGTAATTGCCGTCCACCACCCATCCCTGCTGTGCACCGTCAAGAACAGACGTCGTCAGGACTCGCATCTCGTCGTCGGGTCGTTCTTCCCACCCGGACATATGCCTGAGCGCATCCAATTCCACGAACTCCAGGCCTAATCGATCCGCCAGAGCGCGTGAAAGCGTGGTCTTACCGCCTTTTCCGAACACCGCAATACGTGTGCCAAGCGAGTAAGCGGTTGAATCCGGATCGGGCAAATCTGGCTCCATACGTCGCGCCTCGGAGTTTCCGGTTTTGTCTCCCGGTTTCGGTTCTGGCCACAATATCAAAAGGGCCGCCACCCACGTTCGGGTAACGGCCCTTTCATAACTGTCTAACCGTGCACCAGAGGCGTCAGGAAAACGCCCCGATGGGGCTTACTTGTTCGGCTGCGGCGTTATCCGGAGGTAAGGCTTAACGGCCTTGTAACCCTTCGGGAACATCGTGTCGGCTTGCTCATTGGAGATCGCCGGCAGGATGACAACGTCATCGCCGTCGTGCCAGTCGACCGGCGTGGCTACTTTGTGGCTGTCGGTCAATTGCAGGGAGTCAAGAACCCGAATGATCTCGTCAAAACTGCGGCCGGTAGACGGCGGGTAGGTCAGCGTGAGCCGAACCTTCTTGGCCGGATCGACGATGAATACCGACCGCACTGTGGCGGTGGCGGCGTCGCCCTGCACCATGTCGTACAACTCGGCGACCTTACGGTCGTGGTCGGCGAGCAACGGGAAGTTGATGGCCGTTCCCTGAGTCTCGGCGATGTCACCCACCCAGTCATTGTGCGAACCGATGGGGTCTACGCTGAGGCCAACCGCCTTGGTGTTGCGCTTGTCGAACTCAGGCTTCAGTCGTGCTACCGTGCCGAGCTCTGTCGTGCAGACCGGCGTGAAGTCCGCCGGGTGCGAGAACAGGATGCCCCAGCCATCGCCGAGGAAGTCGTGAAAGCTGATAGAGCCTTCGGTCGAGTCCTGTGTAAAGTCTGGCGCTGTATCGCCCAGTCGAATGGTTGCCATGTCATGCTCCTATATTGACTACATCAGAACAAAGGTCCGTCGGTGGTCCGTCGTGCGTTGTTAAGAATCATTGAGATGCACGTAGTGATGGAAAGGGTTCATCGGCCATCGTCGATCCCGATTTCTCAGAGAATCCTTCCCCGTGAACCGCAGTGTACAAATTAAAGGGCATCTTAGGAACGGTTCACGGTGCGTCCCACAGCTGGTGACGTCGATCAATTCGCTTTCAGTCACCGTCCTGCACCGGACGAAGCCGTCCAGGTAGCGGGACGCCGTGACAGAATTACGCTCCCTGCAAATCCCGGCTCCCCAGGATCCGTTCGGTAATCGCTCGCATGCCAAGTTCACGGGCAATCACCAGCGCATGATCATGAAGCGCTATCGACTTCTCGCGATCGCCATCCTGAGCGCTATTCGCCAGCATGTCTGCCCATGCGACCAAAGTTCGCACCTCTTCAATTCTGAATCCGGTGGTCTGACACTACTCCAAGGCGTTCTTAAAATGCGCTTCGGCGAGGTCGTACCGGGCCATCCCCGCCGTGATAACCCCCCGCACTTTCTCGACGCTTTCATCGCAGAACGCCTTGATTACGACGCCTATTTCCGATATCGCATCGTAATGAAACTCTGCCGTCCTGGCGCCGCCGTTAATCGCCGCGATCATTCCCAGGACATAATGGGCGTCCGCCGATCATTCCGGTACTTTGGACTCGGTCGCTTTCTCAATTTCCGCCATTATTTCGGACATGCCCTGCACCAGAATTCCCGTCCACACGGCGAGTACGCAGGCACGAGCAGGGTGAGCGACCCAACCGGGGTCGTCTGATGAACGGATCCTGACATATGACAGGCACTCATCCAACGTCTTCTGCGCCGCCTCCATCCAACAAAGAGTCGTGGGCCAAGTAGGCGCGCTTTTTTCCACCCTCGCCAAGGAACTTCTTGATTTCATATCGGTCATTTGCGAATGACGCCTGCGCGGTTGTTCCGGGTTCGCTCTCAGTCGAGGCCTGAATCAATCCGTGTGAATCAACATCGGAGGACGCGGAGCCGTCTGCGTCATCGTTCCGGCCTATATCGTCCTGTAAACGACGCTCAGCGGCCCGTAGGTAGGCCCCCGCCTCGACGTTCTCAGAATCAACGTAGAAAATGTCACGCGCTAGGTTCCTGACCTCCAGCCAATCGCCGGACGCCGCCGCGTCTATCTGATCAAGCAGCCGTTCAATGCGGCGCTACACCCTCCCGTTCACCATAATGCTGGGATCATACATGTAGTAGGAATACGCCGCGCCCATGCGCATTCCCGGGCGTAAGATGGCGGGTACTGCCGTATAGGCGGTCGAGCCACCGCCCATTTCTTGCTGATCTGCACCTCCCGGGCATCCCCGGGATGATGCGCAAGCGGATGGGCATAAAATCGCGCTCCCCCCGGACGCCACCCTTTTGTCCTTTAAATGGAGATCCGAATGTCCCAGCAGGCCGATGGCCCCACCCGACTCGAACGTGACTCGATGGGCGAGCTCGAGGTGCCAGCAAGCGCCTTCTACGGGGGGAACTCGCAGCGAGCGAAACTCAATTTCCCGATCAGTGATCTGAAGTTCAACCGGTCTTTCATCAAGGCGATGGGACAGATCAAGCAGTCCGCATCCCGAGTGAACCGCGACTTGGACGCCCTTGAGACGGAACTCGGAGAAGCGATCGACAACGCCGCCCAGAGGGTTATCGACGGCGAGTTCGATGACCAGTTTGTGGTCGACATCTTCCAGACCGGCTCCGGCACCTCGACCAACATGAACACCAACGAGGTGATCTCAAACGTCGCCATATCGTCGCTCGGCGGAAAGCTGGGCTCCAGGGACCCGGTGCACCCGAACGATCACGTCAACAAAGGACAGTCTTCCAACGACGTGATCCCGACGGCTATCCACCTGGCAGCGGCCGGCGCGATCAACGAGCGCCTGCTCCCGGCTATGCAGGAACTTGAGAACGCACTCAAGGCGAAGTCGAAAGAGTTCTGGCCAATCGTCAAGACCGGCCGAACCCACCTGCAGGACGCCACGCCCATCAGGCTCGGGCAGGAGTTCTCTGGATACGTGGGCCAGCTTGAGTACGGTCGAGCACGGGCAGGCAAGGCTCTGGATGAACTGAGTGTTCTGGCCATCGGCGGCACGGCCGTCGGCACCGGGATCGGTATGCACCCCGAGTTCGCAGACCGCATGATCAGCCAGCTCAAGGGCATGACTGGACTCGACCTGAGCGAGACGGCAAACCATTTCCAGTCACAGAGCTCGCTGGACGCGATCGTCGAGGCCAGTGGGTCGCTCAAGACCATCGCCGTCAGCCTCATGAAGATCGCCAACGACATCCGATGGCTTGGCTCCGGCCCCCGCGCCGGGATCGGCGAGATCGTCCTTCCAGAAGTTCAGCCGGGCAGCTCGATCATGCCGGGCAAGGTAAACCCCGTGATTGCAGAGTCGGTCACTATGGTCTGCGCACAGGTGATCGGGAACGATGCGACGATCGCCATCGCAGGACAGTCGGGCAACTTTGAGATCAACGTGATGATGCCGGTCGCCGCATACAACCTGTTGCAGTCGATCGATCTTCTTGCGGCTACTTGCGAGAACTTCTCACGCCAGTGCATCACCGGTCTTGTGGCTACGCCCAAGGGCCCGGACATGGTCGAGCAGGGACTTGCGATCTGCACGGCGCTTGCACCGGTCATCGGCTACGACAAGGCCGCCGCCATCGCTCACACGGCGTCCGAGACCGGCGAGACCATCAAAGAGGTTTCGCTGCGAGAGACGGATCTCACCGCAGAAGAGCTGGACATGATTCTTGAGCCCAGCGCCATGACCGAACCCTCCTGAGGCTGCCGTAAGAAATTTGAGCGAACCAGCAGGCGAAACATCGAATAACGAACAGCCCTCAGAGAGCGTAGGTCAGAGCAATCTTCCGACACCCTCCGGCGCTCCCGATTCAACTACCTCACCGGGAGATGGCTCGGCCAAAGAGCGCGGGATGTTCTTCGGCTGGTGGATCGTCATGGCCTCGGTGTTCTCAAACGGCACCGGCGGGGCAATCCACTGGCAGGGCTTCTCGGTATTCTTCCTGCCGGTTACCGAGAGTCTGGGTCTGAGCCGATTCCAGACGTCTCTGGTGTTCTCTTTCGCCCGTCTTGAGAACGGCCTTATGGGACCATTCACCGGCTACCTGATCGACCGATTTGGCCCGCGCTGGATGGCGTTCTTTGGATCGCTGATGGTCGGCGTCGGCTACATAATCCTCGCGAAGACCGACACCTACTACCAGTTCCTCATCGTCTACATTGCGGTCATATCGTTCGGCGCATCGACCAGTTTCATGCAGGCGTCGATGGCCGTTCTGAACACGTGGTTTATTCGCAGGCGCGGGCTCGTAATGTCCATAAACGCCGCCGGAATGCGCGGCGGCGCAGCCATATTCATCCCTACGCTTGGCTGGCTGCTCTCGGTCTACTCGTGGCAGGCCGTATCGGTCGGCATCGGGTTGATGATGATCTTCTGGGTGGCCCCGTTCGCCCTCGTGTATCGAAGGTCGCCGGAGTCGTACAACATGCGGCCCGACGGCGACACGCTGGAGATGCGAGAGGCGGCAGCGCGCGCCGGAGGAGGAGCATTCCGAACGGACGTGGCCTGGGGTGTTAAAGAAGCGATGCGGACCTCTGCTTACTGGCTGCTAGCGCTGGCGACAACGCTTCGACTTGGAGTCACGAGCGCTATCCAGGTCCATGCAATCGCTATCTTCGTCTGGAAGAGTGAAAGCGCTGTCACCGGTGCCGTAATGCTGGGTGCGGTCTCGGCGATCGCCTTCCCGATTATCCTGCTGATGGGCTGGCTCTCAGACCGCGTGGCCCGTGGTCCGCTTCTGTTCGTGTCGTACACGATCTCGGGGATCGGCCTCGTCCTGCTCAACTTCGTCGAAGGGACCGTCCTTGTCTTCATAACGTTCGCCATGTTCGCCCCGGCGCAGGCGTCTGCCTCGGTCAACTGGTCGCTTGTCGGAGACCTGTTCGGACGGCGGAACTTTGCCACACTACGCGGACTTCTCGCGCCGATGTACAACATTGCGACGGTCGTGACGGTCTCTGGGGCAGGCTTCTTGTACGACCAGACCGAGTCGTACTCCATCGTTCTTATAGTCGGTGCCGCCCTGCTTTTTGGTTCGGCTCTGACATTCTTCGTACTGAAAGCACCTACCAAACCCGAAGAGTCATCCCCGGAAGGGGATATAGATAGCGATACCGGAAGCGATCCGGTAGCCACTTAGCAGGAGTCATCAATGAGCGCAGAAGCAAAGATAGCGGAACTGAAATTGGACCTCTCCCACCCGGCAACTCCGCTTGGCAATTACGTCGAGGTGGTCACAACCGGCAATCTGGTGTTCCTCGCCGGGCACGGTCCCCGGGGGGCGGGGCCGAACGGAGTGTGGCTGAACGGCAAGCTTGGCGCCGACATGACGGTCGAGCAGGGCTACGAGGCCGCACGGCTTACCGGTATCGGCCTGCTCTCAACGCTACGGCACGAGATCGGCAACCTTGACCGGGTTACCCGCGTCGTGAAGGCCCTATGCATGGTCAACGCCACCGCCGATTTCGAAAAGCACCCGGCGGTCGCAAATGGCTTCTCAGACCTGATGGTTGAGGTCTTCGAAGACCGGGGCCGCCACGCCAGGTCCGCCGTCGGCATGATGTCCCTCCCCAACAACATCCCGTTTGAGGCGGAGATGATCGTAGCGATCGCGCCCGAGTAGCACTCGGGTAGCGCCGAGGCTGAACGCGTACTAAGCTTCGGCCCACCGTCAAAAAATAATTGCCCGATTGGGCTTGGAGCGCCAAATGGCCGGATTCAATATCACCGGTTTCAACCACATCGCCTACCCGATATCGACGCGTGAGCACTCCTTGCCGCTTTATCGAGACATCCTCGGGCTTGCCGTGATCCCGTCCATGGTGGACGGTCCGGCGGTCATCTGGACGCAGATGGAGAACGGGACGATGGTCCATCCGATCGAGGCCTCCGAGCCGGGCAAGTTGGGCATTTTTCACCTGGCTTTCGGGGTCGAGAGCGTTCCTGAGGCTATGGCCTCGCTAGAAGCTTCTGGCATCAAGATAGACAGCCACGGTGAACGCCATGATGGCCAGGAATTCGCCTTCATATTTGATCCCGACGGTAATCGCCTGGAGTTCGCCAGCGTGAACGACCGGAAGGTGCATGGCCGAGTCTGCGACGAGTGGGGCGTGACAACCAACGGCGACGGCCCGCCGAGTCGACACATAACCAAAGATGCGCCAATCAAGGTGCTGTCGGCCGAACACGCCGGTGTCCCTATCACGGACCGGAAGCGTTCGGTTACGTTCTACAAGGACGTAGTAGGGCTGGGAATAATCCCGTCGATGGTACCGGCGGACAACATTACATGGCTGGGCCTTCCCGACGGTTCGATGCTCCACCTGGTCGAGACCGAACAGGGCGACGCCCACACCTACCACGGCGGGTTTGTGGTCGAGGATTTTGACGCAGCAGTGCACGCCATCCAGCAGCTTGACGCCGACAACACACGGGTCGGCGATCGACTGGACGGAAGAACCGCGTTGCACTTTGACGACCCGGACGGCAACCACGTGGAGTTGGTCTCAAACAACCCGATTAAGTCAGGCCACCGAGTAGCCGATGAGTGGGGCTACACGAAGGACGTTTAGACGCGGATCGCCATCGACGCGCAATTAATCCCAGGGAGGTCCAGATGCCAGAGTTCCACATGAAACGCATCCAGCACTGGATGTTCCCTGTCACCGATCGAATGACCGCGGTTCCGTTCTACCGGGACCTGCTTGGACTCCACTTAGTCCCGGCATTTGAGACCGCTCCCGGCATCACGATGATGGAGACAGACGACGGCACGATGGTCCACCTCAGCCAGAAATCTGAGCGCACGCCTCCAACGCATATCGCATTTGAAGTTGACGATTTCGACGCACTTCACGCACGTCTGGTCGAGATGGGTCACGAAATAGATGGCCCGGTGAAACGAGCCGACGGCAGGCCGGCCATGAAGACGCAGGACCCTGACGGCAACACCGTGGAGTTCACCACCGGCCCCGGACCTATCGAGCGCGATATGGTTGTGGACGAGTGGGGTCGCACCTCAGAACGTCCGGCAGACGGTTCTGGGCCGGACCTCAGCGGCATAAAGTCCGAGTTCCGGATGAAGCGGATCCAGCACGTGATGTTCCCCATGACGGACCGCATGAAGACCATCCCCTTCTACCGTGACCTGCTTGGCCTGCATATAGTTCCGGCGTTCGAGAATGGCCCGGGCGTCGCCTTCATGGAGACAGAGGACGGAACGATGTTCCACCTCAGCGAGCCTTCAGAAGCACGACCGCCTGCACATATAGCGTTCGAAGTCGAAGATTTTGATGCCGTACACAGCCGGCTGGTTGAGCTGGATTACGAAATCCAGGGACCAGAAAAACGGGGCGATGGTCGACCGGCTATGAAGATAAGCGATCCGGACGGCAACTGCGTGGAGTTCACGACAGGCCCCGGACCGATCTCAATTGCCGACCGCGTCGTGGACGAGTGGGGTCGTACTTCGATTCCGGGTAAGTAACCCAAACGCCAGCCGAGCCCTCTGAACATCAACCTCATCAGCATCTGGAACGATCTGACGGTTATGCAGAGTAATCTGTATATTCCTTCAGCCCTACCCACACGCCACACTCCTTCTAGAAAACTGTCTACCGTTTGAGCAGCTCCAGCAATAGCACGTCGCCGAATCAACCGGCATCCGAAAAGCCCCCCGCTGAAGAGTCCGCGTCCGGTAATACCGGAGTCGTAGACCAGGGCATGCGTGGGTCGTCTATCCTGTGGACCCTCTACGTCCCGAGCTTCCTACTACAAGTCGGTGTCGGGATGCTCATCCCGGTCTTGCCAACCTTCATCGAGGAGATGGGACTCGGCGTCGGTCTTGTGGGACTCGGGGTTTCCGGAGTCCTGATCGGGACGATGTTGTTCGACGTTCCGGCAGGCCTACTCGTCGGTCGTTTCGGTCACAAGCGGACGATGCTAGTCGGTACGGCGCTGCTCGGTATTGCAACGCTTCTGACTGCATTCAGCACCTCTTTCCCTTCACTGATGGCACTCCGGCTTTTCGCCGGAGTTGCAATGGCCCTGTGGTCGATCTCACGGATGGCCTACATCACCGACAGCATCCCTTCGAAGGGTCGTGGCCGCACGATCGCATGGTTCGCAGGTGTACAGCGTCTCGCCGTGTTTGTCGGTCCTGTAATCGGCGGGATCATCGGGGCGCGAATTAGCCTTGAAGCTGTGTTTATGGCGCAGGCGATCATGAGCGCAGCGACCCTGTTGATGCTTGTCGTTTTCGTACGAGAAAATGCGCCCATCGGAGTCGAACGTCGAACTAAGGAGGGTCACCAACCAGTCCTTAGGACCTTGATCGATCACCGTGCCAGCCTGGCACGTGGTGGAACGGCAATGGTGTCGTTACAACTCGTGCGACGCGGCCGTGAGCTGATTCTGCCCCTCTGGGGAACACATCTCGGCCTCAGTGTCGACCAGATCGGATACGTAATCGGCGTGGCAGCGGCGGTAGACGCTGTGATGTTCATACCTGTTGGATACATCGTTGATCACTGGGGTCGCAAATGGACGTCAGTGCCTAGCTTCCTGGTTCTTGGAATCGGCATGGCCTTATTGCCATTGACGGGCAATATCTGGGCCTTTGGCGCCATCGGATTTTTCACCGGCTTCGGGAACGGACTGGGTAGCGGAGCGATGATGACACTTGGCTCCGATCTCGCGCCGCGTCAGCGCCCGGCAGAGTTCATCGGCGTCTGGCGATTAATCGGGGACGTTGGAGGTGCTTCCGGGCCGATCATCGTCGGACAGATAGCTAACGCCGTGACTCTTGGCTGGGGGTCCCTGTTCATCGCAGGGATGGGGTTCCTCGGAGGATCCGGATTGTTCTTCCTCGTCCCGGAAACTTTGCAGAAAGATGATCGCGTCACTAAATCTAATCCGCCCGGGGAGTCCACGCCAACCGACACGTCGGACACAGCCGACTCAACCAAATGAACCTTGTGCTCCCCTTCCGGCATGATTCAGCGTGTTTTGAAGGTGCCCGAAATGCGTACACTCCACCTAATCTCTACAAAATTGAATTAAAGTCCCCCACATAAAGTTGTCCGCCAGCCCCCAGAACCCTCAGGAGACCGTCAATGTCCTACGAATTCATCTCGTACGAAAAAAAGGGCCACATCGTCTACGTCACGATCGAACGCCCAGAGCGGCTCAACGCCCTGCACCCACCGGCCAACCAGGAACTCTACGACGCGTTCACCGAGTTCAATAACGACGAGGACGCATGGGTTGCGATCATCACCGGCACGGGTGAGAAGTCTTTTAGCGCGGGAAACGACCTTGTATACACGTCCCAGAACTGGGCCGAACGAGAATCGAGTGCGATACGTGCACCGTTTGGCGGGATCACCTCACACTTTGAGTGCTGGAAGCCCATCATCGCCGCCGTCAACGGTTACGCACTGGGCGGCGGATTTGAGCTGGCTATGGCCTGCGACATCGTCATCATGGCGGACCATGCGCAGGTCGGCCTGCCGGAGCCTCGGGTTGGCCTGATCGCTGGAGCGGGCGGCGTGCACAAGCTCCCCCGGCACATCCCGATCAAGATCGCCATGGGCATGATGCTGACCGCCACACGGATCGACGCCGCAGAGGCGTACCGGCTTGGACTGGCCAACGAGGTCGTGCCGCAGGCCGACCTTATGGCGACCGCCGAGAAGTGGGCGAACCAGATACTTGAAGTTGCACCACTCTCTGCACGGGCAAGCAAGCAGATGGCTTACCAGGGACTGGCCTCTTCCGTGGAGGTCGCATTCGACCGCAAGTACTCGGAAGAGGCAAAGTTCCTGGCGTCAGACGACCGCCGAGAAGGCCCGCTCGCATTCGCCGAGAAGCGCAAGCCAAACTGGACCGGTAAATAGAGTCGCTTGCCTCATAGCGTCCTGAGGCAAACAAATACCCCCTCCTAATGTAGGAGGGGGTTGGGGGTGGTTAACTACCAGGGCGAACAACCGTCAGTCCGCAGCAGCAGCCTTTACCCGAGCCTGAACCTGCTTCTTCATCCCGGCAAAGAACTGCTTCATCAGCAACTTGGCCACACCGCCGAGTAGTCGCTGGCCGACACGAGAGAACAGGCCCGCAACCTCGCCTTCACCTTCCACGGCAACCAGGGTCTCACCCGGCTTGCTCTGAGAAAGAGTGAACTGCGCAGAGCCGTTCACAGCACCCTTTGCGCCCTTCCCGTCTACAACAAGCCTGAATGACGTCGTTGGCTGCTGATCCGCTACCTCGACGCGACCTGAGTACTTCCCCTTGATCGCCGCCACTCCGATGTTCAGATCCAGCTTGTAGGCATCGTCACCATCGGGAGTGAACGACTCGGCCCCGGGAATGGACGCCTCGAGCGCGCCCGGGTCGAGTAGGGTCGCCCAGACCGTCTCCGGGTCTGCCGGGAGTTTGTACGATCCGCTGATCTTCATGCAGGCCTGATTCCTCAGTCGTCCTCTGTAATTCGTGCGCTCAAAGATACCGGAGTTCGGTCACATTTGGGTTACAAACGTGGACTTATCCTCTCCAAATCGACAGATTCGGCTTGCGTACCCTCAAACGAGCAGGCATAGTGCGGCCTACGTTGAAACAAGCGACAGGGGGCCGACCATGTCGACCGAAATTACTGTCACCGTGAACGGAACAGCGCACACCACCGCCGTAGAGCCTCGTTTGCTCCTGGCACATTTTCTACGCGACGTTCTTAATCTCACGGGGACACACGTTGGGTGTGACACAAGCCAGTGTGGCGCGTGCACAGTGCACCTGAATGGCGAAGCCGTTAAGTCATGCACGGTTTTTGCCGTCCAGGCCAACGGTGCGGAAGTGACCACCATTGAGGGTCTCGCCGCAGGCGATACCTACTCGAATGTCCAGCAGGGTTTCTGGGATGAACACGGCCTCCAGTGCGGGTTCTGCACGCCGGGCATGATCATGACCTCGGAAGCGCTACTCAAGCAGAACCCGAACCCGTCCGAAGAAGAGATTCGGGCAGGGATCGCCGGTAACTACTGCCGCTGCACCGGGTACCAGAACATCGTCAACGCCATTGGCGCTGCCGCGAAAGCGGGCAAGTAAATATGGCTGTAGCAACCTTTGGAGAGAGCGTAAAACGTACGGAAGACCCGCGGCTGATCACCGGCCGAGGCAAGTACGTTGATGATGTCCGCCTGACCGGAATGGCGCACCTTGCGTTTGTACGTAGCCCGTACGGCCACGCAAACATCCAGGGCATCGACACCTCGGCTGCCCTGGACTCTCCCGGCGTCATCGCCGTATTTACCGGTGCGGACCTGCAGGAAGAACTCGGCGGACTGCCCGTCGGCTGGGTGCTTCCGGACCTGAAACAGCCGACCCACCCGCCGCTAGCATTTGAGACCGTCCGATACGTGGGTGACGCAGTCGCCGTGGTAGTTGCGGATACCGCATACCAGGCCAACGACGCAGTAGAGCTGGTTGAGGTCAACTACGAAGTCCTCCCGGCTGTCGTGAACGGTGAAGCGGCGACCAAAGACGGCGCACCTCAACTTCACCCGGAAGCCCCGAACAACATCGGCTTCGACTGGGAAGTCGCCGGTGGTGACTACGCCGAAGCGATCAAAGACCCGGACGTGATCGTGGTGAAAGAGCGCATCGTCAACCAGCGCTTGATCCCGAACTCTATGGAAACCCGTGGAGTCGTTGCCGACTACGACGCCGGCAAGGGCAACCTCACCCTCTACACCTCCACGCAGATCCCCCATCTGGTCAAACTGCTGTTCTCGCTAGTCACGGGCTGGCCTGAGCAGAAGGTAAGGGTGATAGCTCCCGACGTCGGCGGTGGATTCGGCAGCAAGCTTTATCTGTACGCAGAAGAAGTGGTCGCCGGGATCGTCGCCCGACAGGTCAAACGGCCGGTCAAGTGGATCGAGTCTCGTTCCGAGGCTTACACCGCAACGGCACACGGACGCGACCACATCACTGATGTGGAGATCGCCGGCAAAAAAAACGGCGAGATCGTCGGCCTCAAAGTGGATCTGTACGCCAACCTTGGCGCCTACATCTCTACGTTTGCGCCGCTGATCCCGACATACCTGTTCGGACTAATGCTCGGCGGCGTTTACAAAATGCCTAACATCGATTGCAAGGTCCACGGTGTGTTCACCAACACCACACCGGTCGACGCATACCGTGGCGCAGGTCGCCCGGAAGCGTCATACCTGGTGGAACGCATGGTGAGTCGGTTCGCCCAGGAGATTGGGCGTGACCCGATCGTTGTGCGACGCAAGAACATGCTCCAGGCGCACAAGAATGGCCGTGCGGTCACGACCGGGGTCATGTACGACTCTGGCGACTACAAGGGCAACCTGAATAAGGCGCTGGAGATCTTCGACTACAAGCAATTCCGCACAGACCAGCGTGCCGCACGACGCGACGGCAAGCTCCTTGGAGTAGGCATCGCGACCTACATCGAGATCTGCGGGATGGCCCCTTCCGCCGTCGCATCGTCTCTCGGTGCGGGCGCGGGTCTCTGGGAAAGCAGCAACGTCCGGCTCCACCCAACTGGAAAGGCGACGATCTACATCGGCACCTCTCCCCAGGGACAGGGTCACGAGACGACGATGGCGCAGCTCGTTTCAAGCGAACTCGGCATCCCGATCGAGGACATTGAGGTACTGCATGGCGACACCGACCAGGGTCAGTTCGGCACCGGCACGTTCGGAAGTCGAAGCCTGGCGGTCGGCGGCGCAGCGCTCTTCAACAGTCTGCAAAAAGTGAAGGCTAAGACACACCGTCTTGCCGCCCACCTACTCGAAGCGGACCCCAAGTTCGTGACGTTCAGCGACGGCGCTTTCACCGTCGAGGACATTGCAGACAAGACTCTCACCATTCAGGAAGTAGCGGGTCAGGCATACGCCGCCGCAAATCTACCTGATGGCATGGAGCCGGGAATTGAAGAGGTCAGCTTCTTCGACCCGCAAAACTTTGCCTGGCCGAACGGCACGCACATTTGTGTTGTCGAGATAGACCAGGACACCGGCAAGGTAAAGGTCCAGCGCTACGTGGCAGTGGACGACTTCGGAAACGTGTTGAACCCGATGATCGTGGACGGCATGACACACGGAGGCGTGGCGCAGGGCATTGGCCAGGCGCTTACCGAGCAGGCCGTCTACACCGACGATGGGCAGCTACTGTCCGGGTCGCTCATGGACTACGCACTGCCGTCCGCCGACATGTTCCCGATGATGGAGTTGGACCGCACAGTTTCACCGTCGCCATCGAACCCGATCGGGGTCAAGGGTGCCGGTGAGGCGGGAACTATTGCCGCCAGCCCGGCAGTGATGAACGCTGTTATTGATGCGCTTGCGCATCTGGGCGTGAAGCACATGGACATGCCCGCCACCTCTGAGAAGGTGTGGCGAGCTATCCAGGATGCTAAAGAAGCACAACGAGCAGCGCGTGCATCAGCCCGCGCCGCCAAGTAGTTCGGAGGGCTTAGATATGGTTACAAGTAACTTCGAATACTTCGCACCGACCTCTGTGGATGAGGCGACAAGTCTTCTGTCCAAGTACAGGGGCGAAGCGAAGGTCCTTGCGGGCGGTCACAGCCTCATCCCCATGATGAAGCTGCGTCTTGCCGAGCCCAGAATCCTTGTGGACATTGGCCAGATAGATGGCCTGTCCTACATCAAGGAGGAAGGCGGAGGGGTGTCGATCGGATCCATGACGACATATCGCGAACTGGCGACGTCGTCCGTGATTCAATCCAACTATCCCTTGCTTGCTGACGCCTCGGCCAAGGTCGCTGACTTACAGGTCCGAAACCGTGGAACCATTGGCGGAAGCCTGGCCCACTCGGACCCGGCGGGAGACATTCCTGCGGTGATTCTCGCTATCGGCGGAAGCGTCGTTGCACGGACTCGACGCTCCAGCCGTGAGATCAGCATCGACCGATTTCAGGTCGACCTGCTCACGACGGCGCTACGGGACAACGAGATCATCACGGAGATCAAGTTGCCGGGACTGACTTCCGGTACCGGAACCGCGTACTCCAAGTTCCACCAGCCGGCGTCGCACTACGCAATTACCGGAGTGGCGGCGGTGATTACGGTCTCCGGAGGAACCTGCACCGATGCACGCATCGCCGTGACCGGAGCCGGTGACAAAGCGACCCGGGCTCGCCGAACCGAGCGAATCTTGAAGGGCAAGGAACTTACGCCCGCGGTGATTCGCCGAGCGAGCAGTCGGGCGGCGGCCGAGTTGGAGGATTCGTTGAACGACGACATCCACGCCTCCGCCGAGTACCGGGCACACCTGACACAGGTGCACGCCGGTTACGCCATCGATCAGGCGGTTGAAGCCGCAGGCTAGTCGCCAGACTGAAACGTGAATATGAAGCAGGGGCGGTTCGAATATCCGAACCGCCCA
>Ga0302127_10000845_pt1 | contig 17527 bp, 17 predicted proteins | sample CB4_SCM_MG_FD_204452 | JGI IMG/M metagenome (GOLD analysis project Ga0302127, IMG submission 204452) | Marine microbial communities from Western Arctic Ocean, Canada - CB4_SCM | ecosystem: Environmental > Aquatic > Marine > Oceanic | place: Canada: Western Arctic Ocean | collected 2017-09-24
ACCGACCGCTCCCACCGACAACAGGGCCGGTGCGGAGTCGTCCAGGCGAAGGCCAGCGTCCTGCGCAGCGCTCCGGGCTAGGGCAGCCGCGATCTCGAGCGGCGACACGTGACCCCGGATGGAGTCGACCCAGGCTTCGAGCCGCGACAGGTGTTCAGGCGTCAATGGACGGCGATTGGGCTCGGACCAGGTCAGTCTGCAGTTGGATCCCACGCGGCGAGGTCGGCCAGCCGGGGGTCGTTGGAGAACATTTCGACGATGGGGATGTCGAGGCCAATGCGCTTCTGAATGCGCTTGACCTCGAGCTCCTCACGCCAGATGGCGAGCGTGACGACCAAACCTTCGGTGCCAGCGCGGGCGGTGCGTCCAGAGCGGTGAATGTAGGTCTTGTGTTCCGGTGGCGGATCGAAGTGCAGGACAACGTCGACATCGTCGACGTGAATGCCGCGCGCGGCCACGTCGGTCGCTACGAGAATCGGCAATCGACCGTCGCCGAACTTTTCAAGCGCCCGTTCGCGCATGTTCTGGCGCAGGTCCCCGTGGATCGCCTGTGAACGCACACCCTCGTCGCCGAGCTTGCGTACGAGCCGATCGCAGCCTGCTTTGGTGTTCGAGAACATCAGGACCTTGTTGGACCCTGCAGCAATAGCCGCCGCCACCTTGACCTTGTCCATCTGATGGACGTACAGGAATCGGTGGATCATGTTCTCGACGGTGATCTCGTCGGATTCGACCTCGTGCATCACCGGATCGGTTTGGTATCGCTGGATCAGCGTGCTGACTACGCCGTCGAGGGTGGCGCTGAACAACAGGGTCTGATGCGAACCATCGACCTTGCGGAGAATCCACTCGACCTGGGGCAAGAACCCCATGTCGGCCATCCGGTCGGCCTCGTCGATGACCACGATTTCGAGGCCACTGACATTCGCTTCACCACGTTCGAGGAGATCAATCATGCGCCCGGGGGTGGCCACGACAATGTCCACCCCAGCGCGGAGGGCCTCAATCTGCTTGTCCATGTTGGCGCCGCCGTAGATGGCCAAAATGCGCTGGCCCCGTGCCGTAGCCAGGGGCGCGAGTTCCTCCGACACCTGAACGCACAGCTCTCGCGTTGGGACGAGGGCGAGCGCCAACGGGCGATGGTTGGTGGGGTTCAGGGGCAGCCGTTGCACCATCGGAATTCCGAATGCAAACGTCTTGCCGGATCCAGTTTTGGCCTTGCCGCACACGTCGGTGCCGGCCAATGCATCAGGGATGGTGAGCGATTGCACCGCGAACGGGGAGGTAATACCCCGGCTGACCAGGGACTCGACCAGGTCGTCATCGACGCCGAGATCGGTCCAAGTAAGAGTTGTGGAAGTCACGTTGTTCCTGCGTGGGGGTCGGTGGCGCCTGGGGAATACACGAGCCCAAACGAGAGGGGGTGCCCGGGCCAGCGCCAGCGATCAAGGATAGTCCGCGGGCCAGCTGTCTACGCGGCGTGGACTAGTGCATTGCTACGCGGTCGTTCTCGACGGTGACTCCCTCGGCCCGGAGCCTGCGAGCGTGTTCGCGCTCCATTCCCGGCACCAACCGTCCGTTGGCCGCGATAATTCGCCACCACGAGAACCCCGACTTGGTCCGCATAAACGAGCCGACCGCACGTGCTGCGCCTGGGTAACCGGCTTCAGCTGCAACCTCGCCGTAGGTCATGAGATCGCCCTCACCAAGCTGTTCGAGCACCCCGGCAACGGCATGTTCGAAGTCGGTGAACTGGCCGCGGTCATCGCTCACGCACCATCACCACCGTGCAGCCTCACCAACTCCACAGGGTTCGCGAATCCCTGGATGGCATGGTCACCAATGGGCGTGGCCTCAGTGTTGACCATGAGCGAGGAGATCATCGATGCAGTGGCCAATACCTCGCCAGGCTCGGCCTTCGTGCACAGGCGGGCCGCGAGATTAACCGCGGCGCCGATGTAGTCGTCGCCCTCAAACAAGATGACGGGGCCTGACGACAAGCCGGCACGCAGCGGCAACGGAGCACCCTCGAAGGCGCTTTCCATGTCGACAATCGCTTCGGTCAGCGGCTCGGGGTCGACGGCAACCAACATGGCGCCGTCACCGAGCCACTTCGCAATCCGAACGCCCCGGCGGGCGGCGATTTCTCGGACTCGGCTACGGAAGTCGGTGAGCACTTCAACAGCAGCACCATCGCCTTGTTGGTCGGTGTAGCGGGTGAATCCCGACAGATCGATGAAGGCGAATGATCGCTCGACTCGGTGCTCGTAGGGGCTCGTAGCCGGTTCGTAGTCTGCGCTCACCTGACAGACCGTAGTTTCAATCGATGTCGACAGCCTCGTCGTCGCCGCCCAGGGACCAAACGACCCCCACGCCGCTGGCGACGAGCAACAGCCCGAAGACCCAGAGATTCACTCGCAGCCCGCCGACTTCGGTTGCTGTGTCGATGCGGATGGCCTCGATCCACAATCGCCCGAGCGAGTAGCCAGCGAGATAGAGAAATGACAAACCGAGCGGCTTGAGCTTGCCGCCACGATGGACCCGCAACAACACGACGACGAGCGCAAGGTTCCAAAGTGACTCGTATAGGAATGTCGGGTGGTAGGTCTCTTCGGGACGGCCTGAGCGGTGCTCGGCATCAATCTCGAGTCCCCACGGAAGGGTGGTCGGGCGACCAAAGAGCTCCTGATTGAACCAGTTGCCCCAGCGACCAATGGCTTGTGCCAACGGGACTGCGGGCGCCATGACATCGAAGGTCTCGCCAATGCGAAGATTGTTCTTGCGCATGTAAAACAGGGCGGCGACACCGCCGGCGATGACGCCACCGAGAATCCCCAGACCGCCTTCCCAGATCTTCACCGCATCAAACCAGCGCCCTTGAAAGCTGCGCCAGTCGGTGATGACGTGATAGAGCCGAGCACCAACAAGGCCCGCGGGAACACCCCACATGGCTAAGCCGGTGGCATGATCCGGGCTCCGGCCCGCCTGTTCGAATCGTTTGGCCGCCAACCACACCGCGGCGATAACGCCCAACGCGATCATGAGGCCATAAGCCCGGAAGGTCAGGGGGCCGAGTTCGATGGCGCCAGAGCCTGGACTGGGAAGAGATGCGAGCACAGCGACACATGCTACAGAACCCCACCAGCCCAACGGAGCCGCCCGTCGCATTTCGGTTGGCTCGCTGATTCTGCCCGTTCGCGGTAGCCTGACCCCGACATGGTTTCATTTCGCTACCGACAAGACGATACGTCGTCCGCCGTGGTCGAACGCACCGGCCATGCCCGGATTCCGACCCGCCATGGTGTCTTCACCGCCTACAGCTTCCGCGATGTGCAGGGGCTCGAGCACATTGCTTATGTCGGCCAGGACCCAACGACAGTCGACGGTCCCCTCGTGCGCGTGCATTCCGAATGCCTGACCGGCGACGTGTTCGGCTCGCTGCGATGCGATTGCGGTAGCCAACTCGAACGAGCGCTCGACATCATCGGCGACTCGGCCGGCGGTGTCATCGTCTACGTCCGCGGCCACGAGGGTCGAGGGATCGGCCTCGGCCACAAGCTCCAGGCCTACGAGCTCCAAGACACGGGGCTCGACACCGTCGATGCCAACCATGCCCTGGGGTTTCCCGCCGACACCCGCGAATACGACGTGGCCGCAGCGATCTTGGCGAACCTCAGAGTCCATCGCGTCCGACTGTTGTCCAACAACCCTGCCAAGACCGAGGGACTTTCGGCCCATGGCATCGAGGTGGTTGAACAGGTCCCGCTGCTGGGCATCACCACCAACGAGAACGTGCGCTATCTCGAGACCAAGCGTGACCGAATGGAGCACACCTTCGGCCCCGACCATGCCTGAGGTCACCTTGGTACGCGGCACGGTCGTCACCATGAACCCGTCCCGCTCCATCATCGACGACGGAGCGGTGGCGATCAGCGGCACCACCATCGTTGCAGTCGGTCCCTTCACAGACGTCGTTGCCGAACACGCCGGCGCTCTGGTCGTCGGCAGTGCTGACGACCTGGTCGTACCCGGCTATATCAACGCCCACCAGCACCTCACCGGCGACCGGCTGATCCAGTCGTCGATCCCCGATAACTTGCCGCCTGGCGATGCCATCTTCAGTTGGGCGGTTCCCGTCCACGCCGAGCACCAGCCGGCTGACGATTTGTTGTCGGCCACGCTGACCCTGCTCGAGGGGCTCGGCAACGGCATCACCACCACCGTCGAGGCCGGAACGGTCGCCCACCCCGACCAAGTCGCCGCTGCAGCTCGTCGCGTCGGCGCCCGAGTCACACTCGGGACGTGGGGCTGGGACGTCGAGCAGGGGCCGTTCGCCGCTCCCGCAGCTGAGGTTCTCGATCGCCAACGAGCCGTATTGGCCGGTAACCATGGCCCACTCGTCACCCCGTGGGTGACCTTGGTGGGTCACGACCTCATGTCCGACGAGTTGGTATCGGGGGCCTCGGCACTTGCCAGGGCAGAACAAACGAACCTCACCTTTCATCTCTCACCTACCACCAGCGATCCCCAGCAATATCTGGCGCGCACCGGCCGCCGGCCGGTCGAGCACCTCGCGGACCTGGGGGTGCTGGGTCCCGAGCTCCTGATAGCGCACGGCGTCCATCTCGACGACGCTGAGGTTGCACTTTTGACCGAAACCCAGACCGCGGTCGCTGCATGTCCGTGGGCGTACGTTCGCCTGGGACAAGGCACAACCCGCGAATTTCGACATCTCGACCTATGGCGCGGTGGCGGCCGGGTAGCGCTGGGATGCGATGCCGAGAATGCCGGCGATTCCGTCGATGGCCTGCGCGCCGCAGCGTTGTTCGCCGGGCTTGCGAAGGACGTGCCGATGGACCCAACCATCTTTGGGGCCCACGACGCATTCGAACTCCTGACCATTCGTGGCGCCGAAGCGATCGGCATGGGCGACACCATTGGGTCGCTCGAGGTGGGCAAACAAGCCGATGTCGTCGTCCACGACCGCAGCGGATTGGCCTGGCAGCCCCACGCCGACGACGTCATCCTCCAATTGGTATGGGGCAGCGACGGACGATCCGTGCGCGAGGTCTACGTCGCGGGCCGACACGTCATCGCCGACGCCGAGTCAACCCAAGTCGCCACGGCTGAACTAGCCGAGCAAGCCCAGGCCGCCGGCCGGGCGCTGTTGGCCCGCGCCGGAATCGAGACCACGCCCCGCTGGCGCTAGCGTCGCCCTCATGACAGGACCACTTCATGGCGTGAAGATCGTAGAAGCGGCCTCAGTGATCACTGGGCCGTGGGCCACATCGTTGTTGGCCGACCAAGGTGCATCGGTGATCAAGATCGAAGCCCCGGGGGGCGACATCATGCGCTCCAGCGGCCACCTCCGTGGGGGTGTCGGCTCGTGGTTTGTCAACCTCAACCGGGGCAAACGCAGCATTGGCATAGACCTCCGAACCAACGAAGGTCTCCAGATCGCTCATGGACTGATCGCTGAGGCGGACGTGTTCGTCGAAAATTGGCGGCCCGGCGTCGCTGCACGCCTCGGCCTCGGCTACGACGACCTCGTCGCGATCAAGCCCGACATCATTCACGCATCGGTCACGGGGTTTGGTGAGACTGGCCCGCTGGCCAGTGCTCGGGCATATGACCCCACCGTCCAGGGACGGTCGGGAATCGTCGCCACTCAGAGCAACGACCGGACCGATCAGCCCGAACCGGTCAGAATCGCCATCTCGGACCAGGTGACATCGCTGACCATCTGCCAAGCCATCACTGCGGCCTTGTTGGCGCGCGCCAACGGTGCAGGCGGCCAGCGCGTCCATGTCTCGATGCTGGAGGCCTCCGTCCAATTCCTCTGGCCGGTGGCAATGTCTGACCACACCTACATCGGTGACGACATCACCCCGGGTGTCATGTACGGCCCAACACAGAAGTACTGGACAACCACCGACGGCGCCATCATGGCTGCGGTAGCCCCTGACAAAGAGTGGTCGGCGCTGTGCGAGGTCGCCCAGCGGCCCGACTGGCGAAGCGACGAACGTTTCGTCGACATCGGCGCTCGGCTGCGCCACTTCGAAGTCTTGATGGAGATCGTCGGCGAGCACATTGCAACGCTCAGCACCGCCGAGGCCGCAGCACTCTTCGAGGCGGCCGACGTTCCCTACTCCCCCGCCATTCCACGCGATGGCCTTTGGGACGAACCCCAGGTCGCAGCGCTGGGCATCATCGAAGAGATCGACCATCCCCATGTGGGTCGGCTCAGACAGGTCCAACCAGCGCCGGACTTCAGCGCCACGCCGGCGGTCGCTGGAACGCCGGCGCCGCTGCTGGGCGAACACACCGACGACATCTTGACCGAGGCCGGATTCGGCGCAGCGTCCATCGCTGCCGCTCGTGCAGCCGGGGTGGTGTCATGAACCCCGCAGACGTCGCCCGGTCATACTTGGCGTCATTCGATACACGCGACCCCGACCACATCGCCTCCCATGTCACCGACGAGTTCCGCAACCGCCACACCTCTGCGCTGGGCAGCGACTGCGACGGCAAGGCGACCTACCGCGAGCGACTTCCGGACTTCCTGGCCTCCATGCCGGGACTCCACTACGAGGTCGAGCAATTGATCACCGAAGGCGACCACGTAGCCGCGTTCTACACAATGAGCGGGCGCTGGCAGGGCGAAACCCCATTCACGGTCCGCGGAATCCAAAGGTTTCACATCCTCAACGGCCAGATTGCGGAGCGAACCGACTACTGGGACAGCGCCGGTTTCCTGGCCCAAGTCGACCCAAAAGCGGCAGCCGCCCTCGGGGTGGTCTGACCGTCTGACCTGCTACGGTCAGAGCCCCGAATCATTCCCAGGAGCGCACGTGAGCGAGCCCACCTACGACGTTCATCCCCCTCGAGCCCGCTGGACACATATTGCGCTGCGAGTGGCCGATATCGAGGCGACCATCGCCTGGTATAGCGAGTTCACACCGATGACCCTTCTCGACAAGCGAGAGGATGAGTCCGGCTACGGCGCGTGGCTCGGGATGGACGACAGCACCGACAAACCCTTCATCTTGGTGCTCGCACAATTCTTCCCCCATGCCGATCCTTTCGCTGGGGCGCCCCAAGCAGTCCTGGCACCGTTTGCCCATCTCGGCATCGAGGTCCCGACCCGCGACGAAGTAGATGTCATGGCCGCCAAGGCCGGCGAGGCCGGGTGCCTCGGGATGCCAGCGACGATGATGCCGCCACCCATTGGCTACATCTGCATGCTCAAGGACCCCGACGGCAACATGATCGAGTACTCATGGGACCAAGGCATCTACGCAACGGTGCAAGAACGCTGGGCGTGATCCGTCAGTCGTGCTGACCAAGATCGCTCCCGGAGTCGCACTTTGGCAAGGCCGCGGCGACCCCGGTGAACCGAACGCGACCGTGATCGTCGACGACGACGGGCTCACCGTGGTCGACGCATTACTCAGCCCAGCGCAGGCCGGACCGCTCGCCGAAGCATGTGCGGCCTACAGCGTCCCCGTGCGTCGCCTGGTGGCCACCAGCAGCCATGTGGCCTTCGTCGGAGGATCGACAGCCTTCCCGTTGGCTGCGGTCTACGGCACACCGCAGATCAGCGCCCACCTCGATCAACCACCCAACGTCGAGGGTTGCCGGCATCTCTTCGCGAACCACGCCGACGAGTTCGCCGACCTCGTTACGAGACCGGTGAGCCACATGATTACCGAAGCTGCATGGATCAGCTCAACAGCGGTAGCCGTACCGCTCGGAGGCGAACTCGAGCAGAACCTGGCCATCCAGATCCCCGAGCATGGCGTCGTGGCCTGCGGAGCGTTAGCCGCCTTCGGCACCGCGCCCCTGCTCTTCGACGGCGACCCGGCGACCCTGGTTGCCTCACTCGATATCATCGCAGGATATGGGCACATCTTCGTGCCGGGCCACGGGCCACCGGGATCGGTCAACGAGATTCGAGCGCTGCAGGACTATCTCCACGCCTGCATCGATGCCGGCGGCGACATCGCTCGCCTGGGATCCGGCCCCTGGGACAGCTGGTCGGGGCGCGAATACGCCGCCGTCAACATTGAACGAGCCGCCATGGTGGCTGCGGGCGACCACAGTCCCCCACCGTCGATGTTGCGTCTGTTGGGGCTCGGCTAAAACTGAATCACCGACCGGACGACTTCGCCCGACTTCATGGCATCGAAGCCCTCGTTGATCTCATCCAGGGTGATCGTCCGTGACACCATCTCGTCAAGCTTGAGGCGACCACTCATGTACATCTCGCACAGGTGGGGCATGTCGACCTTGAAGTTGTTCGAACCCATCATCGAGCCCTGAAGGCGCTTTGCGCCTAGGAACAGATCGGCACCGGGGATCTCGAGGTTCACACCAAGCGGGATCATGCCCACGATGGTGGCCAGACCACCAGCGCGGATCATGGCGTAGGCCTGTTCGGCGGTCTGCTTCAGGCCAATACATTCGAACGAGTAGTCGACGCCGCCACCGGTGAGTTCTCGGACCTTCGCAACCGCATCGCCATCAGCGGGGTTGACGGTATGGGTTGCTCCCAGACCCGTGGCCCATTCCAGCTTCTTGGGCTCGAGATCAACAGCAATGACCATTCGGGCACCGGCGATATGGGCACCTTGCACCGCTGAGATGCCGACTCCACCGCAGCCAACAACCGCGACGGTGCTGGCGGGTTTGACCTCCGCTGACCGGAACACGGCGCCGACGCCGGTCGTGACACCGCAACCAATGAGCGCCGCACGATCGAACGGCATGTCGGGATTGATCTTCACCACCGCGTTCTGGTGGACCAGCATCTCATCAGCAAACGAGCCGAGGCCAGTGAATTGGATGACGCCGATGCCTTCGCTGTCGGTGATGCGGGGTGCCGCGTCGCGCGCACGATCGGCTGTTGCCTGGCGATTCTCACAGATGTAGCTGTGTCCTGTCAGGCAACGATCGCAGTGGCCGCAGTACACCGACAGGCACGTGATCACGTGGTCGCCAACCTCGATGCCCTGCACGTCGGCTCCAATGGCTTGGACGACCCCGGCGGCCTCGTGTCCGAGCAGCATCGGGTACGCGGCTGGCCAGGTCCCATCGATGAAGTGCAGATCGCTGTGACACAGACCGGAGGCGACGGTTTGCAACAACACTTCGTTGCGGTCGGGCGTGTCGATGCTGACTTCCTCGACGTTCAGACGTCCGGACTCGTCTCGGAGCAGAGCAGCGCGCATTAGGGTCTCCCGTTGATCGGTAGCGTCAGGGCGGACTGTAGCCCTCTCAGCCTCTCACGAACACCCGCTCGTGCTGCCACAGCTACTACAGGCAAAACAGCTGCCAGCACGATTCATTTGGATCCCGCACTGCATGCACAACGGAGCATCAGCGGCCGGGCCGCGAAGGACAACAGCCGGTTCTGGCCGACGCCTGACCGAGTCGACCGCCGACGGCGGATCGGACTGAACGTCGACGCCTTGGGAGGTGACGACCGATGCTTCCTCAACGCCCGGCAGCGTGGGTTGGAGCCGTTCGTCAGTCGTAAAGATGTTGAGATCGTCTCGATGGCTCGGCGACAGATACTCAACAGCCATGCGCCGAAACAGATAGTCGATGAGGCTCGACGCGATCCGAAGATCGGGGTCGTCGGTCATACCCGCCGGCTCAAACCGCATACCGACGAATGCACGCACGTACGCGTCGAGCGGAACGCCATATTGCAGTCCGTGGCTGATCGCAATCGCGAATGCATCCATGATTCCTGCAAGGGTCGAACCTTGCTTGGACACGCGCACGAAGATCTCGCCGGGGCGGCCGTCGTCGTACTGGCCCACAGTGACGAATCCCTTGCAGTCCGCGACCCGGAACTCGAAGGTCATCGAGGCACGGCTACGGGGCAGGCGTTCTCGAACGGGCCGCTGAGCTTCTGAGAGCAGGGACTGTGCTGCGACCGAAATGACGTCGGCTTCGGCCTTGTTGTCGACCGACAAGGGCTGAGCGACCTTGCAGTTGTCTCGGTAGATGGCCAAGGCCTTCACCCCGAGCTTCCAAGCCTCGACGTAGAGCTCCTCGACGTCTTCGACCGTGGCTGACTCGGGGAGGTTGGCGGTTTTGGAGATAGCGCCTGACAAGAACGGCTGAACAGCAGCCATCATGTAGACATGGCCCATGGGGTCGATGACCGTCTCGCCCATCGAGCAAGCGAACACGGCGACGTGTTCGTCCTTAAGATGCGGCGCTCCGTGCACGCTGCCGTGGCCGTCGATATGGGTAACGATGTCGCGGGTCTGCTCGTGGTCATAGCCAAGGCGATCCAATGCCCGCGGCACCGATTGGTTGACAATCGACATCGTGCCCCCGCCGACAAGCCGCTTTGTCTTCTTGAGTGCCAGGTCTGGCTCGATGCCCGTGGTGTCACAATCCATCATGAAGCTGATGGTGCCGGTTGGGGCCAGCACCGAGACTTGGGCATTGCGGACTCCGTGCACCGCCGCGAATTCAACAGCTTCGGTCCAGGCTTCGCGAGCCGCTTGGGTAAGCGCCGCCGGCACGACCTCAGATGCCGGAATGTCTTCGACCGCGCTTCGATGCATTGCCAAGACACCAAGCGTGGCATCGCGATTGAGATCGAACCCATCGAACGCACCCATCCGGGCTGCGACCCGGGCTGAGGTCCGATAGGCCTCACCTGTCATGACGGCGGTGATGCTGGCGGCCAAGGCTCGCCCGTCGTCGGAGTCGTAAGGCAACCCGAGTGTCATCAGCAGCGCACCGAGGTTGGCGTAGCCCACGCCAAGCTGGCGGAAGGCACGAGCATTCTCGCCGATCGTGGCCGTTGGATAGTGCGAATTGGTGACCAGCATCTCCTGGGCAGCCAGGGTGATGCCGACCGCGTGGCGGAATCCGTCGACATCAAAAGCGCCGTCGTCGCCGAGGAAGGCCAACAGGTTGAGGCTCGCCAGATTGCAGGCGCTGTTGTCCACATGCAGATACTCGCTGCACGGGTTGCTCGCGTTGATACGGCCGCTGTTGGGGCAGGTGTGCCACCGGTTGATGGTGGAGTCGTATTGCAGGCCCGGGTCGGCACACTCCCAGGCGGCTTGGGCAATCTGGCGGAAGAGGTCGCGAGCACGGACCGTGCGCGTGACATCTCCGGTCGTGCGTGCAACGAGATCCCAGTCCGCGTCAGCCTCGACCGCGGCCATGAAGGCATCGGACACCCGGACCGAATTGTTGGCGTTCTGGTATTGGACAGAGAAGGCATCGACACCGTTGAGGCTCATGTCGAACCCGGCCTCGCCGAGGGCTCGGGCCTTGTGTTCTTCTCGGGCCTTGGTCCAGACAAACTCTTCGATATCGGGGTGATCGACATCCAAGATCACCATCTTGGCGGCGCGGCGGGTCTTGCCGCCGGACTTGATGGTGCCGGCGGACGCATCGGCGCCACGCATAAAGCTCACGGGTCCGCTCGGCTCGCCCCCACCGGCGAGTTTTTCGGTACTGGCCCGGATGCGGCTGAGGTTGACACCCGACCCGGAACCACCCTTGAAGATCTTGCCTTCTTCTACGTACCACTCGAGGATGTCATCCATCGTGTCGTCGACCGACAAGATGAAGCACGCCGACGACTGCTGGGGCGTGTTGGGAACACCGATGTTGAACCAGACTGGCGAGTTGAATGCCATCTTTTGCTTCACCAACAGGTGGCGGAGCTCGGCGGCAAAAGTCTCGTGATCATCGGTGCCGTCGAAGTAGCCGCCCTGGTCTCCCCACTCGGAGATGGTGTCGACCACCCGATCAATGACCTGGCGCAGCGATGACTCGCGCTCGGGCGTGCCGAGGTGGCCGCGGAAATACTTCTGAGACACGATGTTGGTCGCGTTCTGGGACCAATCCAGCGGGAACTCGACACCGGGCTGTTCGAACGCCACAGAGCCGTCGCTGAAATTCTCGATACGAGCGTCACGCGTGTCCCACTGCACGCTATCGAACGGGTGCGTTTCGGGATGAGTGTTTCTGCGCACGAAGCCTATAGCTGAGCGGCTGGTCATGACGGTGGAGTGCTCCTCACGGGTGGAGCCCGATCGGGCTCTCCATTATACGACGGCGCTGATTCGGCGCCGCCGCGAGTCGCGCCCGCTCGCCCATCAGATGGGCGATCATTCTGATGGACGGGCGGACTCGCTACTTGCAGGTGTGACACCCACGACGGCGCAAGCACCAGGTTCGAGAGTGCGATTTTCGCCCCGGTATGGATGCTCCCCACCCAATGCGGACCTTGCCCCCTCGAGGAGCCGCCGTTCGAGATGCCCCGAATCGACGCCAGCCTCCATTCCAACGCCACGCGCCGCAATGTGTCACGAACACGCAACTTAGAGAACATGGCCTGTGGACGGGAAGGGGGCATTGCTGGGGATTTCTCCACTTTTCCTGTGGATTTCTGACTGCTCCGTCCACAGGTCGACGGCTCAGGCTTGGTGCACCTAGCGTGACCTGCATGGATGGCCTGAGCGAGCTTGTCGAGATGTACCGCACCGATAAACGGACCCATGCCGACAGCTCGGCCTGGCTCATGGTGAACATGATTACCAGCATCGACGGAGCGATTGCCGTCGAAGGGTTGTCGGGCGGACTCGGCAATGAAGCCGACTTCGCCGTGTTCAAGACCCTGCGCGGGCTCGCCGACGTTATCTTGGTCGGGGCAGGTACCGCTGGCGCCGAGAGCTACAAAGTCCCGTCGCCCAACGCCGCTGGGGTTCGGCCGGTGATTGCGGTGGTAAGCCGCCGGCTGTCCATCGACCTCGAGAGCGCATTGTTCGCTGATCCGACCTACCGGCCAGCGGTGGTCACCACCACCGATGCCGATGCTGCCTTGGTGGGCGCGATTGCCCAAGTCGCCGATGTTGTCGCCGCCGGGGTGGGTCAGGTGGACGTGTCGGCGGCCGTCCAACAGTTGGCGGCTCGTTTCGGTCCGACGATCCTGGCCGAAGGAGGCCCGACGCTCAACGCACAGCTGGCTGCTGACGATCTGGTGGATGAGCTGTGCGTGACGACTTCGCCGCTGGTGATTGGCGGAGCGGGAGGGCGAATGCTCGCGAACGGTCCCGTGCATGATCCTCGATCTTTCGTCATCGATCGGTCGGTGCCGATAGGCGGACTGGTGTTCGCCCGGTATCTCCGGCAGCGATGAGCCAGGTGTCGGGTCCGTACCCGAAGGCACGGACCCCGGCCCCTACTCCAAGAGTCTCGATCTCGCTTATCGTCGATCGAAACCCGGTTACCGCTTACGAAGTGTCTGCTCAGCGCCCGATCACGAGGCGCTGCCCGACCAAGATCGAGCTCCCACCGTTGGTGTCGGCGAGGTAGTCGACCGTGTCACGGACGTCGCTATCGCTGTCGATTCCTGCCGCTATCGACCACAGCGTGTCGCCCGGCTGAACGATGTAGAGCTCGCCTGATCCAGCAGCGGGCCGATCGGCACCCACCGGATCTACACCGATCGATGAGTTGACGGCCCACGTAGCCATCGTCCACAGCCCAGCGCCAAGCAGGACCAACAAGACCCCCGCCATGGCCCGGCGGCGCCAGTAGACAAGCGCATCGCTCGGGGCGACGGGACCCGCCGAGCTTGAGGAGATTGGTGGGATTCGGAGTGTGGCTTCCATGTCGATCATTCTTCCGAGGGGGTGTGACAGTTTTCTGAGGGCAGTGCTTGACGAGGAACGTGTGTTCGGCGAACATGGGTTCTGCGAACGTTTGTTCCCTCTGCCAACAGTGTGGATCGAACACCCGTTCGATGTCAAGCCGAACGTCATCTTTCGCCCGAGGATCTCCCATGTCGCCATCTGATCAAGTTGATACTGCGCTCACGGACCGCCAGCAGGAGATCCTCCAGCACATCGACGACACCATCCGAGAGCGCGGATATCCGCCATCGGTACGCGAGATCGGCACTGCCGTCGGACTCACGTCACCCAGCACGGTCCATTCCCATCTCAACACGCTGCAAAAGCTCGGCTACCTCCGCCGAGACCCCACCAAACCCCGCGCCATTGAAGTGCGCTGGGAGGCAGGATCGGGTGCGATCATCGATCGCCGACCGGTCTGCCATGTCCCCCTTGTCGGCGACGTCGCCGCGGGAACCGGCGTGCTCGCCAAAGAAAACGTCGAAGAGGTCATGCCTCTCCCCGCCGACCTCACCGGTGACGGCGAGCTATTCATGGTGCGGGTCCGCGGCGAATCAATGATTACCGCCGGGATTCTCGATGGCGATCTCGTGGTCGCACGAGTACAGAGCACCGCCGACAACGGCGACATCGTCGTGGCCGGAATCGGCGACGACGAAGCCACGATCAAGACGTTCCGCAGCGAAGGTCACGAGATCGTGCTTACGCCATCCAATCCCAGGATGGAGCCCATGCGTTTCCCGGCGACCGACGTATCGATATTCGGCAAGGTTGTCACCGTCATGCGCAAGCTCTGACCGTCAGAGGCCCTCGCGCAACAACCGCTCCAAGAGCTGGTAGCAGGACTCAATAGCCGCCCGCTCCACCCGTTCATCCGCTGTGTGGGCCAGCGTCGCATCGCCAGGGCCAAAGTTCGCTGCGGGCACGCCGTGTTCGTGGAAGAACGAGACATCGGTCCAGCCGAGCTTGGCTTTGACCTGCAGGTCGTAGCGCCCCACCAGCGCCGCGAGGAGCGGGTTGAACAATCCAGGGGGCGCAGGCGCGGCGCTATCGGTGAACACCATGCGGTCCTCGGGGCCGAGCACAGGCTGGAACAGCTCGCGTAAGTGTTGCTGGGCCTCAGCAATCGTGCGATCCGGCGCGACCCGGTGATTGACCGTCAGAACCGCCACATCGGGGACAACGTTGCCCGCTACCCCGCCCTCGACGAATACCGCCTCGAGCGACTCGCGATATTGACAGCCATCGATCACCGGCTCGCGAGGCTGGTAGTTCTCGAGGACGCGAACGACTGCACCCAGGCGGTGAATAGCGTTGCTGCCCATCCATGGTCGAGCCGTGTGTGCGCGAGCCCCCGCCACTTCGACACGGAACCGCATGGTCCCCTGGCAGCCAGCCTCGACGACCCCAAGAGTCGGTTCGCCCAACAGAGCCAAGTCCGCCTGGCACAGATCAGGACGCTCACCAAACAGCTCACGCAAACCCGAGTGATCGAATGCCACTTCCTCGCGAGCGTAGAAAAGGTACGTCACGTCGATGGCCGGCTTCGATACTGCTTCGGCCAGACCTAACATCACCGCGAGACCACTCTTCATGTCGGTCGAACCAAGGCCCCAGAGGGTGTCGCCGTCGATGCGAGCCTTCGCGTTTCCGTTGGCCGGGACGGTGTCGAAATGCCCGCCCAGCAACAGTCGACGGTTCCGCCCCAGCACCGTGCGCGCAACGACGTTGTCCCCGACCCTGTCGACTTCCAACCATGAGACTTGGCGCAATCGAGCTTCGACGATGGTCGCCAACTCGGCCTCGTTGAAGCTCTCAGAGGCGATGTCCACCAGCTCGGCGGTGAGGCCAAGCAGGTCGATTCCACCCGTTCTGCGGCTCATCGTGCTTCGATCCAGATTTGGACGTCACTCATGGGACCAGGCTACCGGTCAGCAATGTTTGGTCAGAGTCAACGGTGTGTGGGCGGGGGCGCCATCGTGAACCCGCCTGGACTGGGCCTATGTGGACCGGCTTCGTCGACCTCGGGCTCCTCAACACCAGACTCATCAGCACCAGACCCATCAACACCGGGCTCATCAACACCAGACTCATCAACACCGGGCGCTGGGACCGGCGGTGGCGCCAGGATCGTCCGACTGGGTGGCGGCCGTAGTGCCGAGAACGCATCGACGCGAACGGGTGGCATCGACGACACTGGTTCGGCCGGTGTTTCGTCGTTTGTCTCGGCGACGGGTTGTGGATCGGCCTCGACCGTTCGAGCGGGAACAGGGGCCGCGAGTCGCGACACTGGGGGTGCCGGCAGGTTCGACATGGTTGCAAATTCTGCAGCGGGTGGCGGCGGGGCCACACCTGCGGTGGCTGCGGCAGGGCCGGTCGCGAGATTGTCGCCGGCTTCGGATGTTCGGGCCACGATGTCGTCGAGAGCATTGGTCGAAATATCGCCTAGCTCGCCCCGCAACGCGTCGAACTCACCTGTGGCCTGCTCGACGATTGCCTGTTGGGCGTCTTGGAGCCGCCCCGAAGCCTCTTCGCCCACCTGACGGCCTTGCTCTGCCAGCTGTCGAGCAACGTCTTGGGCCTCGACACGCTCGTCGCTGGCGATGTCGCGCAATGCGTCACCGCTCTCGATCCGAGACTGCACCCGGCCGAGCGCTTCGTCGATTCGATCAGCCAAGGCGCCTGGAACGTCGCTTCCAGCTGCTGCCTCGGTGGCTGCGGGCTCGACTGCTGCGAGCAACTCGTCGGCTTGTTCGAGGCGATCGCGGGCCTCGGTGGCCAGCGATTCTCGCCAGACCGGGTTCGTACCGGTCCTAGCCGTGGCAGCGTCGAGGCGAGTCCGGGCGTCATCGACACGTTGCTGTGCCCACGACGTCGTCCGACGAACGGTGCCGGTCGCAGCGTCAACCGGCCCTTCGGTGGTGGTTCGCCCCAAGGTGTCGCCGACTACTGAGCGAGCAGCGGCAACCTGGTCGAGCACTACATCACGCAAGCGCCAACGCGCATGGACAACCGCAGTCCAGACAATGCCCAAGAAGCCCAAGAGCGCCAGCACCGAACCCACAACGATGCCGCGCAGAACGCTCGAGGTGCGATCGTTGCCAACATTGCCGCCAACGGCGAAGCTCGCAATATCCCCGACCGACGTGTCGACTTCAACGCGGTAGATGTCCGAGGTAGGCACGTTGAACGCAACCCTTGCGGTCCCTTTGCGCCCATCAACGTCATAGGTTGTGCCGTTCTCAACGACCGAGGTCGCGACCTCGACATCGTCGCTGACGCGGGTGACCTTGACATCGAAGGGGCCGCCATCGAACCCGTCCTCGTCAAAGACAAAAATCTCAGCGCCTCGAGCCAAGGCCGTTTCGAGGCTGCCGCCGCTGGCTGCGCGACGAAAGTCTTGCACGTCGCTGACGAAACCCGTGACGCCGCTCACGATCATCACCGTCGCCGCGACGATCCCGGCGAGGATAAACATCGCACCTGCCCAATACCCCCAGGCATGCGGGAACTGTTCGGCGGGCCTGGAACGCACACGAACGGGAGCAGAACTCATTGGACACCCAATCGTTGTGCGACCAACGCCATGCGCTCGGCCGGTTGAACCGCAGCCAGTCGCACGAACCGAGCGCCGGCCGCACCGTAGAACTCACCTGGAGACACGAGTGCACCCCCGGCAGAAGCGAGATGTTCGGTCAAAGCCCATGCATTCCCATCGGTTGCAGCAACCCAGAGGTAAAAGCCCCCGCCAGGAAGGTCGACATCAAGCCCCATGTTGCGCAGCATCTTGGCCCCGGTGACCAGGCGATCGTAGTAGACCTCACGCTGGACGTCGACGTGATCGTCAT
>Ga0302127_10000846_pt1 | contig 17523 bp, 13 predicted proteins | sample CB4_SCM_MG_FD_204452 | JGI IMG/M metagenome (GOLD analysis project Ga0302127, IMG submission 204452) | Marine microbial communities from Western Arctic Ocean, Canada - CB4_SCM | ecosystem: Environmental > Aquatic > Marine > Oceanic | place: Canada: Western Arctic Ocean | collected 2017-09-24
CCGACAGCCTGGGTCAATCGCGGCCAGTCATCATCGCCAAGTTTCCCGGTGCGCACTTTATGTTGGTCGATGCGACCAAGCGACGACAACATACGCATCGCGAGTTGTTCGCTAGGCATTTCCATACTAAATATGGCAACAGGTAGGGATTCATTTACCGCGGCGTTCTGGGCAATGTTAACGGCAAACGCGGTCTTACCCATCGATGGACGACCCGCCACGATAATGAGATCGGACGGCTGCATGCCTGACGTCATCATATCTATTTCATAGAATCCGGTTGCCACACCGGTGATCGGGTTGTCACGCTGAAAGAGCTGATCGATTCGATCCAACGCATCGACAAGCAAGTCCTTCATGCGTCGAAATCCACCTTTCGTGCGCGTTTCTCGCTCCGCTATGTCGAAAACAAACCGCTCAGCTTGATCAAGCAATTCGTCGGCGCTGCGCCCTTCCGTTCGGTAACCGCTATCGGCAATGTCCGTGCCGGCACGGACCAGGGACCGCAACACCGATCTTTCCCGGACAATATCTGCGTACGCCGCGATGTTCGCGGCGGACGGGGTGTTTTCGGTTAGTTCAGCGAGGTACTGCAAGCCGCCAACCGAATCAAGCAATTCCTGATTCTGTAACCACTCAGCGAGAGTAACCACGTCATACGGTTTGCCCGCATCTGCAAGGGCTTCGATTGCTCGGTAAATTTCGTTGTGATCGCGTCGATAAAAATCACCTTCAGTGAGGCGTTCAGCAACTTGCAACCATGCCTCATTGTCGAGCATTAGGCCGCCAAGAACCGATTGTTCGGCCTCAATGGAATGCGGCGGGACGCGCAATGCATCGGTCGCGGCGTCACGGCGAGTGCCAACGACGGTGGCGTTATCTGCGGCCATAATGCACGCGACTTACATCAATGCGACCGACGCACAAGTTACTGGCCTGAATCGGCCGTCGGTTCTTCTTCCGCTACGATACTGACGGTAATCGTCGTTTCGGCATCGGCATGCAAGTGAATTACAACTTGATGATCGCCAACATCGCGAAGTGGTCCGTCGGGCAGACGTACTTCGCGCTTCTCCAATTTGTTGCCCGTCGCAATGACGGCTTCGGCAATTTCAGCCGTTCCAATTGAACCGTACAATTTCCCTTCTGTACCGGCCTTCGCAGTGACGGTAACTGCAAAATCATTGAACGATTCGAGTCGTCCGTTCGCTGCAGCCAGTGCGGTGGATTGCGCTTTTTCTAATTCCGCACGTTGACCCTCAAACTTCTCGACATTTTCAGCGGTCGCGGGCACCGCGCGCTTTTGGGGAATTAAATAATTTCGGCCATATCCCGCCCGAACACGTACCTTGTCACCGAGTCCGCCGAGCCGATGAATTTTCTCTAACAATATGACTTCCATAACAATGTTCCTTTACTTCGCTTCAAATGTTCGCAGGCATCCGATTCCTAACTAGTAGGTCGTTGCCTTGTTCGCAGACGACGTACGTCGAGTAAAATATCTGCGATGCCGATAAATGCTAGGAGTATTCCAACGCGATGCGGCATTAATACCAATAAAACGTAAAATCCGACCAGCCAAAGTTTAGCCATCCCGACTTTTTTGACCCGGTGATGGATCAATGCAAGTCCCTGGAAAGCAAACAATACCACCAGCACAATGAGCAAGTCACTGGCTACGCCATGGGCCTCCCCACTCGACAGCTGGATGAGTGCCATTATGGCAACGACTGCTGCGCCGATGGTCGCGGACTTCGGGATTATTAGGACGCGAAACTCGCCGCCGAAGCCGCCGGGATTGTAGAGTTCGGACTGCCACCACCGGCTAACTAATAGCGCCGAAATCCAGAACAAGCTCACGACAACAATGGTTGATTCGTGCATAACCCCCGCAATCTGTCCGATCTCCTCCTCTGAGAAGAACGCACCACCTTGTTCACGAACGGTGTCGCCGAGGGTGCGCAGTCGAGTCGACCAGTGCACCCCAACATCAGGTACCGCAAAGCGCACCGCCGCCGTATAGAACCCCGCAAAGATTGCACAGATGCTTAGCGCAAACCCCTGGCTCTCGCTCGCGCGCAGAACCTGTGCGGCGATTATTAACGGTATCCAGGTCGCGAACAGCAATAATATTGCGCCGGCCGTGTGCAGCAGAGCGTAGTACGCAACGCCAGCAACTAGGGTTGCGGCGCCGACTACCCGAATTCCCAGCCCGGTGCCGTGGCGCAAGGTCGCTAAACCGACAATCGCAGCGCTAACGACCATAAAGGGTGCAAAGAACAGCGCAAAAAGCGCATACGCCGCTGCACTAACGGATGCCGCCATCGGGCTACGCATCGCAAATTTTGCGACGGCGCGCATGTTGAAACTCTGCCTTTAAGCGCTAATGCGCGTCGCAGTATGGGATTAAGGCTAAATAGCGAGAGCGTTTAATTGCCGTCGAAAGTTGCCGCTGGTAACGCGCCTTTGTTCCAGAAATGCGGCTCGGTACAATTTTGCCGCTTTCAGTAACATAGGCCTTTAGCGTATTGAGATCTTTGTAATCGATCTCAACCACACCTTCAGCGGTAAATTTGCAAAATCGGCGTCGTCGAAAAAATCTAGCCATCGTAATTCTCCGTGTACTTTCGCGTTTATAGCAACAAGTTAAGCGTCATCTGAAGACGCAGTTTCGGCTTTCTCGACGTCGGTAGTCACCTCGGATTCGGTTTCCTCGACAGTGGTAGTCACCTCGCTTGCAGATTCGCTATCGTCTTGGGCGGTGCTCGACGCATCTTCCGTCGCCTCTGCAGCCGGCGCGTCTACTGTCGTCTCTGCAACCGGCGCATCTTCCGTCGCCTCTGCAGCCGGCGCGTCTTCCGGGGTCCCTGCATCCGGCGCGGCATCGGCGTCGGATTCAGTGCTGCTCGCCCGACTTTCCGCGTGTTGCTCACGTCGTTCACTATTTTCAACTTCACGCGCGTCTTGCTCTTCTTTGGCTTTAGCCATCGGTGACGCTTCTACGTCGGCCTGCTCGCGCTTCATCACTAAGTTTCGGATCACCGCATCATTAAAACGGAATGCACTGGTGAGCTCGTCGAGCGTCGGCGTGTCGCATTCGACGTTCATTAAGACGTAATGGGCTTTGTGAATTTTATTGATGGGATAAGCGAGTTGTCGCCGTCCCCAGTCTTCCAAGCGATGGATGGCGCCGCCGCTCGATTCAATCATCGAACGGTAGCGATCGATCATAGCGTTCACTTGCTCGCTTTGATCGGGATGCACTAAAAATACGATTTCGTAATGTCGCAAATCTTATCCCCTTATGGATTAGGGCTTCCCGCCGGCGGCAGGTGAAGCAAGGAGTAACAAATTGTAGTTTCCGCCCCACCGGGCAATCCGGTTAGGCTATTCAGGGCGCGTATTCTAGGCAACTGCCCCTCGTAATGCAAAGAATGCGACGTTGATAGGCCGCTGACTCGGCTTAACTAGCAACTAGACGCTGTCGCTGCGCTTCAAAAAGTGAAATAGCGGTAGCCGTAGAGACATTCAAACTCGCTACCGACCCAGCCATCGGGATGCGCGCAAAATGGTCGCACTTCTTGCGCGTCAGCACGCGCAGGCCTTTGGCCTCGCTACCTAAAACTAGGCCAGTCGGGATCTCCATGTTGCAGTCGTATATGGTCTGCTGAGTGTTGTGATCCGCACCGATCAACCAAATCCCCACCGCACGCAGCTGGTCTAAAGTGCGAGCCAAATTAGTCACGGAAATTATTGGGACGGTGTCCAACGCGCCACTGGCTGATTTTGCGACCGTGCCTGAAATTGGGGCACAATTGTCACGTGTTACGATCACGGCGTCGGCGCCTGCACCATCGGCCACCCTAAGACACGCACCGAAATTATGCGGATCCTGGATATGGTCAAGAATGAGTAACAAAGCCGGAGTTGCTTGCTCCGCAAGTTGGGCGATGTACGATTCTAACGGCAATGGTTTCGGCAGCCGTCGTCGCAGAATAACACCTTGATTGACAGCGCCGTCGCTCAGGCGTGTCAGCGTTTTTGTCGGTACTATTTGCGGCGCAACTCCGATCGATTCACTCATTTTCTGGATATCGTTCAGGTCACCGGATAGCTCGCCTTCCTTTAGCCAAAGTTCAAGCGCATCGTTTGGTACGTGCTGCAACGCCGCGTTGACGCTATGGATACCCCAGGTTAGAAAATTACGTAGTGGCACAACTATTTCCTGCGCTTGCGCTTGCTCTTACTAGTAGGAGTCGGCTCGTCTATCGAAAAATCGATCTTTCGATCATCCAGGCTAACGCGAGCCACAATGACGTTTAGCGATTGCCCTATTCGAAATTGACGCCCGGAACTACGGCCGGTGAGAGAATGATTAATCGGATCAAACTCATAATAATCGGCAGGCAAATTCGTCATATGGACAAGACCTTCGACAAAAATATTGTCGAGTTGAATGAATATCCCAAAAGAAGTGACCCCACTTATCACGCCTGAATAGGATTCGCCTGTTTTGTCCTCCATGTATTCACACTTTAGCCACGCGACGACGTCCCGAGTCGCTTCTTCGGCGCGACGTTCGGCCATTGAACAATGCTGCGCGTCGACTGGCATTTGCTCCACACACGCCGGTGCTTGCTTGCGGCGCGCTATTCGCGTCTTAATTGCACGGTGCACGAGTAAGTCGGGATAGCGCCGAATCGGCGATGTGAAGTGCGCGTAAGATTCCAAAGCCAGCCCAAAATGTCCCGAATTCTCAACGTTATATTCCGCCAGTTTCTGCCCACGCAATAGTATCGTCTCAATCAGCTGCTTATCTTGACGTCCCGCCGCTGCATTTAAGGTCGCGGCAAAATCTAGCGCGCTCGGCGAATCTCCACCACCCAGTTGCAACCCGAGGCCGTGCAGAAATTCCCGGAGCGAACCAATTCGTTCCGTGTCAGGTCTATCGTGATTTCGAAATAACCCGGCTAGTCGGCATTTTGTTAATTCACTGGCAGCAGCAACGTTGGCGGCGATCATTGATTCTTCGATCATTCGATGCGCGTCGTTTCGGACGCGTGCCTCGATGCGCTCAATTTTACGCTGCTCGTTGAAAATGAAAAACGGCTCCTGTGATTCGAACTCAAGAGCCCCACGCGCTTGGCGGCGATTCTTCAACCGCTCGTACAGTTCGTATAATGTTTTGACGTGAAACTCGACGCTGCCACGTTTTGGTGACGATGGATTATCCAACCATTGCGCGACCTCATCATAAGTTAGTCGCGCATGCGATTTGATCATTCCATTGTAGAAGCGATAGTTCGTCATTTCGCCGTCATTATCGAAGCGCATCTCGCACACAACAGCGAGACGATCAACGTTCGGATTGAGCGAACATATCCCGTTTGAGAGCGCTTCCGGCAGCATCGGAATGACGCTATTCGGAAAATAAACTGAGGTCCCGCGATTCCTCGCCTCGCTGTCCAGTGCAGTGCCGTCGCGCACGTAATGCGCAACGTCGGCGATCGCAACATACAAAACGAATTCCACTCCTAGCTTCTTGCAAAAAACGGCATCGTCGAAATCTCTTGAATCTGAACCGTCGATGGTCACGAACGCAGACTTGCGCAGATCCCGTCGACCTTCCGGAACTTCAGGTCCGACGGATTGCGCAACATCTTCCGTTTCGTCCACAACTTCTACCGGCCAATCGACAGGCAGTTCGTAAGCTCGCGTGGCAACTTCGATTTCCATTCCGGGTGCCATATGGTCACCCAGTATTTCAACAATTTCGCCAATTGGTTGCCGATGCTTGTCGGGTTGTTGCGTGATGCGGGCGACGACAAACTGGCCGTGTTTAACTTTCTTCCCCGATTTAGGGATCAAGACATCTTGATTAATGCGCCGATTATCTGGTGATACGTAACCCACCCCGCGTTCACGATAGTAACGCCCAACAATACTAGTATTTTTGCTTTCAAGAATTTCAACAACCGTACCAAACGGACGATCGCGTTTATCTAATCCGCCTATTCTCACTAAAACCCGGTCGCCGTGGAGAACTGTTCTTGCCTCACGGTTGGAGAGAAATATATCGGCGTCGCCGATATCTGGCCGCACAAAGGCAAATCCGTCGGGGTGTCCGATGACGTTTCCCGGGATCAACTCCATTCTTTTCGCGATACCAAAACGATTTCCGCGTGTGTGAGCGATTTGGCCGTCTCGCGTCATCGCTTTGAGGCGGCGGCGCAACGCGACGACAGCCGGTTTTTCCGTGACCTCTAGCGCCGACGCGATATCACGTATGGTTACAGGGGAATCGGCGGTTTCGAGGAATTGAGTGACAGCGTCTCGAGTGGGAATTTCGATCGCCTGCCCGTCGGTGTCTTTGGTTGTAGCTATTGGCTTACTTTTATTTTGCTTCATTGACTCGCAGTGGCGGGTTCGGTAGATTGCGCGGCTCGTTGCCGAGGTGGCGGAATTGGTAGACGCGCTGGCTTCAGGTGCCAGTGGGGGTAACCCCGTGGAGGTTCAAGTCCTCTTCTCGGCACCATTCCGCGGTGCTTGATAGATCCCAGCGGCTCCGCCTATTGGCTGACTAGTCAATTTGGCGGCTCATCTCGGGTAGCATTCCAACACTGGCGTGATGGTTATTCCAGCTTAATTGAAACCTCGTCCATAAGCTACTGACGATACACGGCTTCTATGTGCTAGTACCGTTTGTTAGTCGGTCCGACTATTTTCCACTACCCAAGCGTAAGAGCCCAGATTCAAATGCTTTTATTTGATTTTTGCGTTTCAGTGATTGCCTCGATTTTATTGATCGATTCGCGAGCGTCCCGCCTGTGGGTTAACCCAGCACAATGGTTCGTTGCCCAGTCGTATACGCTCGATGTTTGCCGCAACGGCTTCGCCGATGCCGCGCAAACTGCTTTCTGTTGAACCGCCAACATGCGGAGTGGCGATAACGTTTTCACTCAATATCGGATCGTTGGGATCAAATGGTTCGTTCCAAAATACATCGATTCCCGCGCCGGCAATTAAACCGTTTCTCAGTCCTACTAACAACGCGTCGTAATCTATTACTGGGCCACGCGCAATGTTGACAATGTAGACTCCTGGTCTCATGCGGGAAACGAGCGCCTCGTCTACTAGGCCAATATTTTCGGGGCTCGCTGGCGCCGCGACAACAACGTAATCTGCCTCGCCGACCACCTCGTGCATTTTTGATGCGTCGACATGCAAATCGACATGCACGTTGGGATCGCGCTCTCTGGTGCCCGCTGGTCCATGACGGGAAACCGCAATTATCCGCACGCCGAAGCCCGCCAAGCGCCGCGCGATTTCTTCACCTATGCCGCCAAAGCCTAAAATTACGATGGTGCTGCTCCACAAACAATTCCCCAAGGGGGAACCAACCCGCCGTTCTTGAAAACTTCGAAATGCACGGGGGATGTCGCGTGACAGCATGAGCATATGTCCTATCGCGAGTTCGGCGACGGATTCCGCATTTCCGGTGCCGACACTTGGTACATTTGCGACGAGCACTCCCGCCGCTGTCGCCGCCGGTATATCGACACTGTCTAATCCAACACCGTATTGCTGGACTAACTTTAAACGGGGTGAGGCGAACACCGGCGCAGGTATAGGCGCGACAGTAGGAAGGAAAACATCAGTGTTTGCGGATTCGGAAATAATATCTCCAGCGTCACACTCGAAAATTTCATCGCTTGGCAATTGTTGTTTCAATATCTCGAGAATTCGGGTAAATCCTCTAATGCAGAGTCCTATGCGCATAATTTTTACTTCTGGTTTGAAAGGCTAAGCCTTAAGGTTGTTTCTTGTCGATTTCGTGAGCTTGTGTATTCGCTCCATGATTGTACCTGCCGAACGTCCTAATTTGGATCTCCGTGTTGATGTACGTAGTTAAGCCAAACTTTGCGGGTGCTTGCGATTCGGCGCCCGTTCTCGTTGAAAGTAGGATGAAAGCAAATGGACGTTCTGGGTCCGCGGTGAATGCTCCCAGACAGGTGTTTTCTCCGTAGAGGACGCTCCAGGTGCTGCGTTTGTGCGGGAGTGCATCTGGCCAGGCGCTTAAGTTGAGGCGTAAACTATTCGGCTTAGACGACAATTGGAAAATAAAATGGATGAGTCGACGTTTCGTGAACAGGTCAAATCGCAGGGGTATTCGGAGCCACAGCTCATTGATCGGCCGGCCAATTTTTGCAATGAAGAACACACCCATGATTTTTCAGCTAGTGGCTTGGTTATAGCTGGTGAACTTAGTGTGGTGTCGAATTCAACGACGACAATCTGCCGCAGCGGCGATACGTTTAGTTTAGCCTCTGGGATCCCTCATCACGAACAATACGGTCCCGAAGGCGCCCAATTTTTGGTTGCACGGCGTTAAGCATGAAGATGCCGTGGCTGATAGCTGCAATAACCAATGGCGTAACGATAACTTCGTCGTACGCCGGAAATAGTTAGCCCCGCTCAATCCCGATTTAGCCAGCAAACGAGGCTTGTAGCAGTCTGTGCTGCGTGAGTTCGCTGGCGACTAAGCGGATATTCGGTTCAAGAGATGAGCGCATTATTCTCTATGCCGAGAGCGGCGCTACTCGAAAATCCCATGTAGATACCAATCTTTGTCGCCAGAGAGTTCGCGATAAATCCATAATCTTGCACCGCGTGGATTCGCAGCAACAAAGTAATCCCGCCCGACTGGCTTACCATCCCACCAGCCCGTTTCAATACGTTCTCGTTCTTCCACCAGCTGCAACCGACCGTTGATATTTAAATGTCCTTGCTCTTTACGCAAACGTATCGGGCGACGCATCAGCCACAGCGGTCTTTCTGGGGCCAACGACGATAATCGCGTAGAGGATTGTGTAGACTCTCTAAGGTGTGATGGGACATCCGTCCACCGCCAAGCGCATTCTGGCCGATGATCAGAAACTCTTTGCAACCCTCTCACTGCTTGTTCACCTAAACGAGCGCGTAACCGATCTAAAAAACTTGGCCAGTCTTCCCCACCTCCCGTCGGCTGGCGTTTAAATAAATCCGCTTCGGTGACAACCTGTTCGGGATTGATATCGTCTACATACAGAGATATTCCTTTAACTTTGTCGGTGAGCTGAATGCGGCTTAGTCGCTCGCGAAGTAGGAGAGCAAAATGCGCGTGTTCCCGGGTAGGCTGAGTCAGCTCTAATTGAAAATTCAACGCTTGTCCGTCGACATAATTCAAGGTCCACCTCAAGTATCTCGTTACCGCTGCACAACTACGCAGGTAGCCGGTTAATTCATGCAATAGGCGTCCGCCAGCGACACCTAAAGATTGCGCATTGTTTGTTTCCCAAGGTAATTCCAGACTACTTTGGAATAATTTAGGTAATTTGAATCGTGGCCTCGGATCGGAGGTCCGACCAAGCAGCCGTGAAAATTTTTCCACTACTGTCGGCGCGGTTCGTCGCCCAAGCCCATCGCGTGGCAGACGTAAACAGTCATTAATGGATTGCGCACCAATACCATTCAAAACAGCTAATTGTTTAGGTTCTAGACGTAAAGCTTCTAGTGGTAATGGCCCAAGCACATTAGGTAGCTCTTGTTCATGGAGGACTGTACATTGCCGCTCAGCACGGGCAAGTAACGTTGCCGCGGCTGGTGTTGGGGCAATGGCAATAAGCGCCTTATGGCCTAAGTCACGCAGCCCGCGACGCACTTCGTTAAGCAACTCTTGTGCGCCACCGAAAAGTTTCAAACTGCTTTTTATTTCGAGTAACAAGCCGTCGGGCGGCACCGCGCTGATAATTGGGGTGAATTGATAAGCCCACGCACAAAGGCGTCCGAGTGTCTGGCTTTCAGCTCGCTCATTACGCGACAATACCGCTAAGTCCCCTAAGATTTGTGCTGCACTAAGCGACATTCCAAGACGTACACCAAGACTTGTTGCATGGCTATTAGCTTGTACGATCTTTAATCTTGATCCCTGCCCTTCTACTAACACACAAGCTTTTCGATCTGAGCTACCGCATGTCAACATCTCCAGAGAAAATTGCGGCAAATGAATATGCAACCACAATTGCTTAGCTTCCTTACGGCTAGACGTTTGTAATCCTTGTACTAATGATTTGGACGTGCCCAGTGTATAGAGCGGTTGTCGACCATCAATTGTTCTTATTTGGGTATCTAACATTATTTTTTACCTTAAAACACGAAGTCGCTCATAACTCAAGTTGGCAGCTGCGAGTGCGAGCACCACCTTGAGATTTGAGAATACGTACGCTGGTTTTGGTGTTTAAATTTGCTGTGAGTGATAAGCGCAATGCCGCCGGAGAAGGTTGAATAGCTAAAGCTTCGGGTCGGAACATGACACCGCAGGTTTGTCCTTGTTCGCAGGCTAACTGCAAGCGACGCAGTCGGTCGTATTGGGTCGTGCTAACCCAAGCCATTGCGATAGCACAATCGGGAAAGCGTAAAGCTTGTTCAAAGACCCAAAGCACGTAGTCAAGATCAGCTTGTTCATCGACATCCGGTTCGACAATCAGCATTCTCTCTAAGGCAATCCCGGCCGCTTGCAAAGCTGGAGCATAAGGAATGTACGGAGGACAAACCCAAACTGCCCACTGTGTCTGAGTCAATTGCGCCATTGCCGGCAGAACAAGACGCAAAGCACCGATCCCTTCTTCAGCGGTAAGGATCTCGGTTAATGCAGATTGCGGCCAGCCATGACTTGGTAAAAGACTATCGAGTACTGGGAAGCTTGTCGGAATCCCGGGGAAAGAAGCATTATCACCAGCCCGCCAAATCTTCTCATGCTGTAAAAGTTGTTCTACGGATTCATTAGGTTTGTTCAAATTTTGGGGCATTTTTTTTATGCTTTTACGTGTCCGAGTGGTTTGCTAACAAGCACCTCTCGTGAAAATTAAGAACAACCTCACTTGGCTATTCATTTAGTTTGGGTTCTCAGCACACCAACGCTTAAACCTTCAATCACCAATGATTGTTCTGTTAAGTCAATTTCGAGTGGCTCAAATTCCGGATTCTCAGGTAATAGCCAGACGCGATTAGCTTGCCGTTTGAGCCGTTTTACGGTTACTTCATCATCCAGCCTCGCGACAACAATTTGTCCATTGCGAGCTTCTGGTGTGGCATGCACGGCAAGTAAATCGCCGTCTAAAATTCCAACATCGCGCATACTCAAACCTTTCACTTTTAAGAGATAGTCAGCACGCGGCCTGAATAGATCGGGATCAACTTGATGTCGGGCTTCGATGTGTTCTGTCGCAAGGATCGGGGTACCGGCTGCAACTTGACCAACGACCGGTAGCGTCAAAATTTCGCTATGAGGCTCTGTGAGTCGGATCCCACGTGAAGCACCTGGTAACAATTCGATAGCACCTTTGCGTGCTAGTGCGCGGAGATGATCCTCGGCCGCGTTGGCCGAGCGAAAACCCAAGGTTTGTGCAATTTCAGCGCGCGTCGGCGGCCAACCACTATCACTAATATGAGCCCGAATGAGTTCAAGAACTTGAGTTTGGCGTGCGGTAAGCTTGGTGGTCATATAAAAATACTGTATTGATATACAGCTGTTATTATATACAGCAATCTAAGTTTAGCAAGATACTTTGTTAGTTCTTACTCTACTTGAACCAAACGTCTGCGAGTCCCTCCGAAATTCAAGCTTCCAGTGCCTCAATTGCGCTATCAGTTATACTCTCGCCTCGCCGAAACCGAGCACCAACGGCGGATTCAATTCAATAACACAGCCAGCGTTTAAAATGACCTCAAAATCCGAACTCATACCTTGTACATTAATTCGCGGCGACGGAATCGGTCCTGAAATCGTGGACTCCGTTCTTACCATCCTCGACGCCATGAATGCGCCTTTCGATTGGCAGGAACAAAGCGGCGGACTGAATGCCATTGAAAGCTGCGGTGATCCGCTTCCTGACGCTACGTTAGACAGCATGCGCAAAACTAAACTTGCATTAAAAGGCCCGCTTACGACTCCCATCGGGGAAGGCTTTCGATCGGTTAATGTGCGCATCCGCGAAGAACTTGGCCTATACGCGAATGTACGACCCGGACGGTCTTTAATTCCTGACGGAAAATTTAACGACGTCGACGTTGTGTTGATCCGTGAAAATACCGGCGGATTTTATGTCGGCGTAGAGCACTTCATCCCGATCGGCAACGATCCGCATGCCGTTGCACAAGCGACGGGATTTCTGACCCGCGAAATTTGTTTAAAAATCGCAACATTCGCATTCGAATACGCTCTCAACACAAATCGTCGCAAAATCACGGTGGTACACAAAGCCAACATATTGAAAAAGCTCACCGGTCTATTTCTCGAAACCGTAACGAATGTTAGCAAGCAATATGCGGGGCGCGTCGAACTAGAAGACCGTATCGTCGATAACTGTGCCATGCAGCTAGTACTCAACCCCGCGCAATTCGACATTATCCTAACCACCAATATGTTTGGCGATATCCTATCGGACGAAATAGCGGGTTTAATTGGTGGCTTAGGGCTCGCGCCTGGGGCAAATATTGGTGCCGACGCCGCCATGTTCGAAGCAGTTCACGGTTCTGCTCCGGATATTGCTGGAAAGAACATCGCAAACCCAACGGCGCTAATGCTGGCCGCAGCAATGATGCTCGATCATTGCAATAAAACAGAGATGGGAGACCGGCTGAGAAACGCGATCACAACTACCGTGAACAACCCCGCAACACGCACGCGTGATCTCGGCGGCACGTTGTCAACCAGCGAATTTACGCAAGCACTGCTACGGAACCTTTGAAATCCTGTCCTGCGTGCGACTCAAGCGTTGATGGCCCGACACGCTACGCAACGAGCGGTAGCCCAGACATTAAACTTTAATGCGAGGCTCGTGCCAGCGCTTTACTCGTGGTTTGCAGACGCTCAATTAAGACTTCTTGAAACACTCGATTTAAGCGCAGCTGGCACGGCAGCGATGCCCACTCCTTAAAATCGCGATCGATGACCAAAGCGATTGTCTCGCGATTCGCTGCGACGGCCCCTGTCCGCCCCGATGAGGATAAGTATTCCATTTCGCCGAAACACTCGCCTGTATCAATTTCGCTGATCACAACCCCATTTATCCGAACGGAAACCGAGCCGTCTGCGATAACGAAAAATGCATGGTCCTTGTCGCCTTCTGCAAAAATTGCATCACCGGGGCCAAACCTTGTCCATTTGGCTATTTTCAAAATTTCCTTGAGTTCCGGTGCCGAGAAACTCTGGAAAAATTTTAGACCCGACATGCGTTCTAGTTTTTGTTCGTCTGTGAGTACCAACGCTTCATGTTCGAGAACCTTGAGCACTGCTTCAAGATCGACGCACAACTCGCTGCCCGTCTTGTAACGTTTCACGAGTTGTTTTTCGAGCATTTTGCTAACAACCTGCGACAGTTGTTGCGGGATTTCTTCACGAACCTCGGTTAGCGATTGAGGATCTTCCTGACAAACTTTTTGGATCAGTCCGGTTAATCCTTTTGCCGCAAACGGAGGGACCCCAGCTAACATCTCGTAGAAAATCGAACCGAGTGAGAAAATATCTGACTGAGAAGTAATATCTGAGTCTTGGGCTTGTTCAGGCGACATATATAACGGTGAACCAAACCAGCCGATGATCTGCGTTTGGTCTACACCCAGCCGTTTTGCAATACCGAAATCGCCCAGTTTAGCCACGCCGTCCTCGGTCAACATAATGTTCGCGGGCTTAATGTCTAGATGCAAAACGCCTTGGGAATGTGCGTAATTCAGTGCCGATGCGGATTGTCGAATCAGCTCGACGACAGTGGGGATTGGTAGTAGTTTTTCCGGTTTGCAATAACTACGCAGCGTATCACCGCCGGCGATATATTCCATCACCATATACGGCTGACCAGCTTCTTCGCCGGCCTCGTAGACCTTCAACACATTAGGATGATCCAGGCGCCCAGCCGATCGTGCTTCATTGGCGAACATGCGTTTCGCCATGCTCGCACCTTCATCATCGGAATCGGCGTTGGTCGCAAGTTTAATCGCTACTGGACGATCGACGTAAGCATCGTGACCACGGTAAACGATCCCCATTGAACCTTTGCCTAGGATGTCGATAACATCGTACTTACCAATTTTTTCAGGCGTATCTTACATTTATAATTCGACCCGATTCGTCACGCACTTATCGTAGACGAAATCAACGCCAATATCTCGCAAAACGTCGCACACATCAGTGTTTGCCGCTGGTTTGCCAATCGTCTTCTTACCCATAAAATGGACAAGCTCATTGATCGATTTTGCCATCGCAAAATCGTTCTGATTCTGGGCCGCTTCACCGATGAATCGAGAATCAATTGTAACGAAATCAACCGCGAGTTCGTTAACATAGTCGTAGTTACCTTGCCCGCTGCCGAACTCGTCTAATATGAATCGGCATCCGAATTCTTTCAATGTGCGTACGAGTTCTGCCGTCTCCGCAACATTCGCAACGGCGTCTTTATCAGTAATCTCGAAAAATACTTTACCCGGGGGCACCGCAGTTTCCATTAGTTCCGTAATGATCAAATTCGCTAGATCGTCGCGTTTAACAGCTGCATTTGCGAGCGGAATAATTACGGCTGCGTAATTGTCGAGATCGTCACTATTGTTGGCCATCCAACGGAACGATTTCTTCAACCTCCATTGATCGACTTCGAACGCTCGATCGGAATTGACCAGTGCTTGTTCGAAAAAATCCGGAGGTATGAGTTTCCCATTTCGATCTTCCGCCGTAAGCACAACATGCAGGGCCGGCGGCGCGTCCCCAGTTAAGGAATTTACCGACTGATGGAGCAATACCAGACGTTCGCGATCGAATGCTTTGCCAATGTAGCTAACCATCTGCTCGAGTTGTTCGCGAAATTTGTTTTCGCTGCCTACTACGTAGATTGGTTTCTCATTTGTCGATTTTGCAATCGCGCAAGCATCCGCAACAACGGTTAGGAGTTGCTCGGGAGATGTTAGCCCATCTTCCACTGCCGTAATTCCGGAAAATGCAGTCGCAATTACGTCCTGGCCCTCAACATCAAGCGGCCTGTCGGCAAAACCTTTGAAGCATGATCGAAGTTTCTTATAGGCGTTCTGCAGGCCACCCTTGTGCCATAGAATGCCGATTTCACTTCCCCCAAGTCGACCAAAACTTGCTCGTTTGTGTCCAATCGCGGTTTGCAATATTTCTGCAACTGACGATATCAACGCGTCGCCAGCCTCAATTCCGTATTCGTCATTAATCGCCTTGAGGTTGTCTATTGCTATATGGCAGAGCACCGGGTTCGATGTGCCGTCAGCATCGGCGGGTAATTGACGCTCTATAGATTGCAAGAACGATTTTCGATTCATGAAATCGGTCAATTCGTCGTGTGTCGCGCGGACCTCGACTTCGCCGTGCATCCGGTTAACCACTCCAAATAGCGCACGATCGACGGGCGCAACATCTTCGCCCAAAAGCTGCTTCAGCGTACCCCGCCGTAGATACATGGCAACTTGCTGCAGCGTTAATGTCGATGACTTGTCACCTTTGTCGTCGACAAATACAAATGGATTAAATTCCGGACCCACCCAAACCAGCGTTACCAAATACGGTTTGTTGGTATTCGCGTTCATAACTAATCGCTCGTCGGTCTCGAGCAATTTGCCGCGATCCAACCAGCGGTTCCATTCTTCGGGTAATTCGCGCTGCGCGACAGACGAGTCTGTAGCTTCGAGGTTTTTGTCTCGCCGTTGGCTTAATACTTTTTCTTGTTCCTCGCTCGCCCCAACGACAGCCGCGACGTTGTCGTCGAATGCTTGGCGCTGGTCGCGTAAAATATTATCGAACTCGCTAACGATCGGTCGCAACACCTCCGGATCACGAGCGAACTCCGCATTGATTCGATCGATAAGTTCCGAAGCGCGCGCATTGCGCTCGATACCGCTATCACTAGAGCCGTCGCGTAACATTGAAACTCGATTGAGCAATTGGCGTACCGGGTGATCCGTTGCTTCGAAAAAATCGGGATCCATCAACGCCGTTTTCTGTACCGGAACCTGCAGTTTTGTCAGCTGAGATTTCGCCGTATCGGTTAGCAGTGCGTCTTCTACCAGCACGTTAAATAAGTTCGCAATGACCTCAACCGCATCACCTTCCATTTGCCCAATCGAACCGACTGCTCCGCTACTCGCAGTGATCGCCTCGACAATTCGTTGTTTTATTCCTTGTACACTGAGCATTTCGGCATTGCGCGTCTGCGCTTCGGATTGTTGCAGGTGGGTTAATCCATCAATTATCTGAGCAGGAGCGAAGGGCAAACCCACCGCTCCAATGGCGATTGCTTCGCTCGCAGAAACCGGCAGAAGGTCACGTCGCAACGCCATTTGCGTTTGCGCGGCTGAATACGCCTGCTGCAACGTCGGGGGCACGTAGACCGCCGGCCCTGTACCAAATCCACCGAAAGTTGCTTCTAAACCGCCAACCCGCATACTCCCGCCTTGGACCGAACCGGGCGTGCCGGCACCCAACTGTCCGGGTTGAACGTTGCCAGCAGATACACTGCTCTGATTCTGTGGGCCGCCTTGGTACCCGCCACCTGGCGCAACCATGCCTGGCTGCCCGGCCGCGGAATGTTGCGCGCCAGGCGCCATCGGCGTCGCATAGCCCACACTAGGATTAATTGGCGCGCCGACCTGCGCAGTCGGATCGATAACATCGAATCCACCGCCGCCCGGCGGTGGCGCGCCCGGGAGGATTGGCTGTAACGGTGGAGCCGGCGCGGCGCGGGCCGCGGGATGCGGCGCTTGCCCGTAATGCGCTGCACCTTGTTCAGGGTAGTGAAGGTTCGCATCCTCACCGGCAGTCTCCTCTAAGACATCTTGCGGCGTGGGCTGGTTAGTTTCTGATCCAGGCGGTCGTTTAAATTTCGACTTTTCTTTATCCACGACCGGCAAAATGCCAAAATCGACGAGCAGCTTATTCGCATCTTCATAGAGGAACGCTAAGTTCAGCTCAAGGACTTTACCCAATGACCGGTAAATCACGTTAATCGCAATTTGCTCTGAACGTAGATTTTTGAGTTCTTCGGCGAATATTCCGCCGACGACCGCTGGCCCGATTGGATTTGAGCGCTCGTCGACTTCCCGATTGGCAAGTAATGAAAAACGGCAATCAAGCTCGTACAATTCTCGTTTAAAGCGCGGTTCTAAATCTGATATCAACTGCGCCAGGGTAAGAAAATCCTCGAATTCATCTTTGTCGACCAGCGACAGCTCGGAGATGGAAACAGGTTGATCGGGGTCGGGATCATCGTCAATGAGACTCAAAGGGCTATTAAGTATTGATACCCCTTTGAACAGCATTTTAGGAACCGCAATCGAAATGTCATCTGCACGGGATCGGATTTCATTTTGGCCGTCCAAAAAATGTCCTTCGTCTACATTGTTTCCTGCATCACGCGCACCGAGAAATAGCGCGTTGTCGACCGCCGCCAAGAAATCAATGCACATTTTGTCAGCTGC
>Ga0302127_10000854_pt1 | contig 17462 bp, 14 predicted proteins | sample CB4_SCM_MG_FD_204452 | JGI IMG/M metagenome (GOLD analysis project Ga0302127, IMG submission 204452) | Marine microbial communities from Western Arctic Ocean, Canada - CB4_SCM | ecosystem: Environmental > Aquatic > Marine > Oceanic | place: Canada: Western Arctic Ocean | collected 2017-09-24
AAAGATATCACCACTGCTACCTACGATTTCTAAACCTACAGCCTGCAAGGTTTCCAAGAGGGATGAGTGGATCGGAGTAACATCATTCGCTCCGTGCTGAATCGCTGCTTCACAGGCATCTAGAACGGGAAGTAGCCTATCAACAAGACCACTTGCCGCTTGTTCCGCCACCTCTCTCTGCCTTTTCTCTGCTTGACGGCGAAAATTAACGAATTCTGCTTGTACGCGCTGTAAATCTGATAGATAACTGTCGCGTTCTAATCGGAGCTGCTCCACTTCGGTAAGAGCTTGGACATCTGCGTCAGAGTTCGCTTCACTATCTAATAGTTCTGTTTCTGAATGTGGCTCTTCTTCTAGGGTTTCGTCCTCTTCTCTGGCCACGTTCACTCTTCCTCATCGATAATTTCCGCATCAATAATATCTTCAGCCTCATCTGAATCATTGTTGCTTTCCTGTTCAGCGGCGGCTTCATAGAGTCTCTGAGCGAAACTTTGGCTTGCAGTGTTAAGGGTTTCCATCGCTTCTTTAATGGTTTCGATGCTTGTTTCATCACCTTCTAAAGCTTCTTTAAGGTCAGAAATCTTACTTTCGACATCAGTTCTTTCTTCATCGCTAAGCTTCTCATTATTTTCGCTGACCATCTTTTCTGTTTGGTAAATCAACGTGTCCGCTGAGTTCCGAGTTTCCGCTTCTTCTCGTCGCTCACGGTCTTCATTTGCGTGCGTTTCTGCATCAGCAACCATTTGTTCGATCTTGTCTTTCTCAAGTGAAGACTGTCCTGTAATGGTTATTGACTGTTCTTTCTCGGTGGCGCGGTCCTTTGCTGAAACGTGAACAATTCCGTTGGCATCAATATCGAAAGTCACTTCAATCTGTGGAATTCCACGAGGAGCTGGCGGAAGATCTACAAGTTGAAACTTCCCGAGGGTTTTATTGAATTGTGACATTTCGCGTTCACCCTGCAGGACATGAATTTCAACTGAAGGTTGATTGTCATCAGCTGTTGTAAATACCTCTGAACGTCTCGTTGGGATTGTTGTATTTCGTTCAATTAATTTGGTCATAACACCGCCTTTGGTTTCAATACCCAGGGATAGTGGAGTCACGTCAAGGAGTAGGATGTCTTTAACTTCACCTCGAAGAACTCCCGCTTGGATAGCCGCACCTACGGCAACAACCTCGTCAGGGTTGACGCTCTTATTTGGTTCTTTCCCAGTGAGGCTTTCAACAAGTTCGGAAACAGCCGGCATACGTGTTGAACCACCAACCATGATTATATGATCAATATCACTTTTCGATAGGTTCGCGTCTTTAATCGCCTGTTCGAATGGTTTCTGGCACCGTTCAAGCAAATCAGCTGTGAGCTCTTGGAATTTTGCCCTCGAAAACGAGTAATCCATGTGCAACGGACCAGCATCAGTAGCAGTGACAAAAGGGAGATTAATCTGTGTGCTTTGGCTCGCAGAGAGTTCGATTTTAGCTTTCTCTGCGGCTTCTTTGAGTCGTTGTTCTGCCATATTGTCTTTAGAAAGGTCAACTCCATGGTCATTATTGAACGAATCAACTAGCCATTGGATAACACGCTCATCCCAGTCATCTCCGCCAAGTTTGGGATCGCCACTTGTGGATTTCACTTCGAAAACACCATCGCCGATTTCTAGAACAGATACATCGAACGTTCCACCGCCGAGGTCAAAGACCAGAATGGTTTGGTCTTCTCCGCCCTTATCGAGACCATACGCTAAGGCAGCAGCTGTAGGTTCATTGATGATACGGAGAACTTCAAGACCGGCAACTTTTCCGGCTTCTTGAGTTGCTGTTCGTTGTGCATCATCAAAATATGCTGGGACGGTGATGACAGCTTCCGTGACCGTATCACCCAGATAGGATTCAGCATCTCTTTTGAGCTTCATAAGAGTACGAGCAGAAATTTCTTGGGCGTTGTAGGACTTGTCATCAATATCTATGTTCCAGCCAGTCCCCATATCCCGTTTGACGGAGCGGACGGTACGGTCAGGGTTCGTTATCGATTGTCGTTTTGCTACCTCGCCGACGAGAACTTCGCCGTCCTTTGCAAATGCGACAATTGAGGGTGTGGTTCGACTTCCTTCAGTGTTTGCGATTACGACTGGTTCTCCTCCTTCGAGGACAGCAACAACTGAGTTTGTTGTTCCTAGGTCAATTCCGACGGCCTTCGCCATATTTTTACTCTCCTGTTCAACGTTTTTAACGTTATGTGGTATTTGCTTCTGCAGTCTTTCCTGCATCTCTTATAACCATGGAGGAGTTAAATTTATTCCAGAAAAAAGAATAAAGTTGAGTTGACGTGACTCAACTTTATTTATCGGACCTCTATCCATAAACCATGTTAGAACAGACTACTTAGAACATGATCTGGTCCTGTTTAGTGTGACTTTTGTCATGCCAGAAAAATTTCACACCTAAGAAGTCTGTTGTTGGCACGCCTACGGGCTAGCTTTGAAGATGCATGGAAGAGGGAAGTAGACGAAGATTACGACCGCAAGACTGGGTTCTTGGGCTTGGAGTAGCTGTTGCTATTTTCACAGCTTTGTCAGGGGTCTCCTCCGCTATCTTTGACCAGCGCGGTGATAACCCTATTCATCGTGAGGTATTTGGAAATATCCCAACAGCTGCGAAAGTTGCTTTCTATTCAATTATTCCTGCATTGATTATCTATGGGTCATGGAATTTTTCCCTTCGAGTCAAGAACTGGACACGGGGTCAACCAGATAACAGGTCGACTACGAAGAAGAATGTACACCGTAGAACTAAGGATCTTCGCGCTGGCCTTTATATGAAAACTTTGATGCGGGATCCAGCAGCAGGCCTAATGCATTCGCTGATGTACTTCCCATTTATTATCCTCCTCGGTGTTACCACTACTTTGGAAATAGACCATCAGTTGCCAGAGGATCTCAAATTCCTTCATGGTGGTGTCTATAAGGGATACTCTCTAGTCGGTGACGTCGCTGGCGCTTTGTTTTTGATCGGAGTTGGCTGGGCTCTCCTTCGCCGATATGGACCACGGCAGCTTCGGCCATACAGAATCCGGATCAAGTCTAAAGGAGACCATGCTATTGGCTTAGGACTTCTGTTCGGACTGGGAGTTACAGGATTCATAGCCGAAGGATTTCGGGTCGCCTTAGAGAATGAGCCCAATTACGAAAAATGGTCGATTGTTGGATACCCGCTCGCTAAACTTTTCGATGGCCTTGGTCATCTCCATGGGTGGCATCAGGGATGGTGGTATGCGCATGTGATCTTCTTCATAGGATTCCTAGTATTTTTGCCGATCACAATGCTCCGCCATATGTTTACGTCTCCGCTCAACATGTATCTCAAAGACCAGGAGCGGCCAAAAGGAGCCATGAAACCTCTCCCTAATTTATTAGAGACAGAATTGGAAACCTTTGGAGCATCAACAATCGAAGATTTTACTTGGAAACAACTTTTAGATACGGATGCGTGCACCATGTGTGGAAGGTGCACAGCGGTGTGTCCCGCTCACGCCACTGGGAAACCATTAGACCCACGAGAAATTGTGCTGAAGACCGGTGAAGTAATGGCTGCCACAGGCGACCCAGTTACTACACCACCGATCGGCGTAGATACCGAGATTACGGTTCCAGCTAACTGGATGTTTGATCGAGTAACCAATGATGAATTATGGGCTTGTACGACCTGCAAGGCATGTGATGAAAACTGTCCAGTGGGCATAGAGATACTTGACAAAATCCTCGACATGAGAAGATACAAATCACTTATGGAATCTGACTTCCCCACCGAGCTCGGGAACGCTTACCGAGCTATGGAGAACTCTGGAAATCCATGGGCGATCTCCCAAACGGAACGAGCTGATTGGATTGGAGATATCGAAGGTATCGATGTCATAGCTGGAGGCGACCCATTCGAGTCGGAATGGTTATATTGGGTCGGGTGTGCAGGAAGCTTTGACGATAAAAACAAGAAAGTAAGCCAAGCAATGGCGAAGCTTCTAAATCGTGCCGGAATTGACGTTAGCGTCCTCGGGCCCGCCGAGAACTGCACTGGAGATCCTGCTCGACGGTCAGGGAATGAATACATCTTCCAAATGCTTGCCATGCAGAACATAGAAACACTTAATGGGATGGGTGTAAAAAAGATCATAACCCAATGCCCGCATTGCTTTAATACCTTAAAAAACGAATATCCACAGCTTGGAGGCCACTATGAAGTAATTCATCACACGCAACTTCTTGAACAGTTGATTGAAAGTGGCCAGTTGGATATGTCAAACGCGACGTTAGAGGAACGTGTTGTTTATCACGACAGTTGTTATTTGGGTCGCCATAATGATATTTACCTTTCCCCGAGAAAAGTCATTGGAAGCTTGTCGGGTGTTGAAATTGTGGAAGCACCCCGAAATGGCACGAAAGGAATGTGTTGTGGAGCTGGGGGCGGCAGGATGTGGATGGAGGAGGACATCGGTCCAAAAGTAAACGATGTACGAGCGCTCGAGCTTATCGAAACTGGTGCTAGTCGTATCGCTACAGCCTGTCCTTTCTGCTACATCATGATGGATGATGGAGTAAAGGCCGCAGGGAAAGAAGATGATGAAGTTAAGGTAGCGGATCTAGCTATTCACCTCCTCGAAGCGTTAGAAGCTGGGGATGTAGAAGTTGCAGAGTCACGTCAGGTTCTAATTGAAAATCCAACCGTTGAGATACCTCCACCAGTCCCAGCCGACAAAATTTTTAAACCTCTCTCTGTAAAGGACCCTATACCAGTTGGTGCTGTACAGAGAGTCGTTCCCCAGTCGACAGAAGATCCTCAAATCCAAATGGAGAACTCATCTTCGGATACCTCCACAGTTGTGGTAGAAGAACTTCTCGATGAACAAGAAGAACCTGATACTCCTAAAAGCTCAGACAATCTTGCTTTGATTATGGGTCTAGATCCCTATAATGCCCTTCGTCTAAATCAACGAGGTATCAAAACCTATTCTCAAGTTGCTGGCTTGACTGATTCTGAAGTTGCTGCCATAGAAGAAGAATTCGACTTGCCAGGCTGTTTCAACCGTTACAGCTGGCAGTATCAAGCTGAACAGCTCGCTTTAGAAGAGTAACGCTGACTGATATTTGATATATCGGTCCTAATTGCCTGTGTGGCGAATTTTTTTTACCACAATAGCTAAACACCCCAGAAACAATAACGCAGCTAGAACTACCAATGGTGCTGTTTGAACCCAACGAACGGTATCGTCGCCGAAAATAGCTAGCAGTAATGTGATGGGTCCTAGCCCAAGAACGGTACCAATGAAAAATTCGCGCCATCGGACCTTAGATATTCCCAGAACCCAGTCGGCCGCAGGTGCGTATCCAGCTATCAGCCGTAAAGCAATCACAGCAGCGAAAGCATTATCTTGTATCCGTTGATCCCAGATAAGAAGTTTTTTGGGGAGCCTTTTCCTTACCCACTCTTGGGCAATCCATCGAGACAAGGCAAAACCGGCACAACTAGCGACAATTCCACCAAGCATGCTGTATATGAAAACCTGCCACCATGTCCATACAAAAGTCGCTGGAATAATCAAAGCCGCCCCTGGGAGACTTAGCGGTTGAGCAGCAACAAAGGCAAGGATATAAATAAGGGGGCCGAGGGCTCCGGAGTCCTGGAAGAAATCTTCAACCCGCTGCCGGTCATGAAGGAATCCGAAGGCACCGGAGAAGAAAAGTCCTACAATTATTAGGATAACGAGAAAGGGGAACACCCTTTTGGGTTTCCAGAGATTAGCTCTTCCCAAAATTCTCCCAATATCTACTTGGTCTGGGACCAGTCTGATTTTGATACTTCGAACCTAAAGAGTCTGAACCATAGGGATTTTCTGCTGGTGTTGTCATCTGTTGAAAGCTTATTTGCCCAATCTTCATTCCGGAATACAAGGTAATCGGAAGGTTAGCGACGTTTGAAAGTTCAAGAGTGAGTTGCCCATCCCATCCAGCATCCACAAATCCGGCTGTGGAGTGAATAAGTAAGCCGAGTCTTCCCAAACTGCTCTTTCCTTCAAGCCGAGCGACTAAATCTTCTGGGACAGCAACCCGTTCTAACGTACTACCAAGCACAAATTCTCCGGGATGGAGAATAAACGGATCACCGTTAGAGATCGTTACAAGTTCCGTCAGGTCTTCGAGGTTGCGTTTAACATCAATGATGCCGAGTGAATGGTTTCGAAAGACCCTGAACTGTGAATCAATCCGCAAGTCAACTGAACTCGGCTGGATCGCATTTTCACCCAGAGGTTCAATGATAATACTTCCAGATGCTAGGTGTTCTCGGAGTGTTTTATCAGAAAGGATCACGAAGAGCAGACTAGTGGCAGATACCACATGAAAGTCAACCCCGTACATGATTAATGAAATGACTTTTTTACCTCAATGGATATATTGTACGATTGAGATATGACAATCGATCATCTGACCTCCCATGCAGAAAGAATCGGAGACCAGATGGCAGTCATTGATGACCGCCCCGGATTTCCGATTCGCAAAGTGAACTACCACGACTTCAATGCCATGGTAAACCGATTAACAAATGGGCTTATCAACCTCGGTATACAGTTGGGTTCTCATATCGCATGGTGGGGTAATAACAGCCTTGAAATTTTAACTGCGATTCATGCGATCCGTAAAGCCGGAGGGATGTCTATTCCGATCCCCTACAAGTCAACTTCGGAAGAGGCGTCCTACCTCCTGTCTAACGCAGATGTCGAAATTCTCATCATTGATTCAACGTACATACCGGTTATTTCGAAAATCCTAAGGGATCTTCCAACTCTCAAGCATGTAATCACCTACGGCAATGAGGATGAAGCTCCCTTTGCACTTAGATGGGAAACTGTGCTGGGCAATTCAGAAACCCCGAAAAATGAAGGAGAGGCAGAAGCTGCGCTCACCATGATATACACCTCGGGGACAACAGGGAAGCCAAAAGGAGCCATGCGCCGCGTCGGAGGTGAGATAAATCAATATGGAGCCCTTTTGGAATTTATCGGGTGGGACAAGATGGATGATCTGACTTTTCTAACCACTGGGCCCCTATATCACTCTGGACCTTCAGGGTTTGCTCGGCGCGCTCAATTGGTTGGTGGGACGGTTGTTTGCCAATATGCATTCGATTCAGAAGATTGGTTACGACTCGTCGAAACCTATAACGTGAGTGCAACTTTCTCTGCACCGACACCTATCCGGCGAGTCACTTCTCTTCCACCCGACGTAAAGGAGAAATACGATGTTTCCTCGATGAAGTCAATGATTGCAAACGCTGCTCCATGGACTATGGCTTTAAAAAAGGCTTATCTGCGAGACTTCCCAGAGGATTCCTTATGGGAAGTCTACGGATCCACCGAACTTTCAGTTTGTACCATTTTAGCTCCTGAGGATCAACTTCGAAAACCCGGGTCGTGTGGACTCCCCTCACCTGGAGTAGAGATACGGTTAGTCGATGAAAACGGAGGAGTGATTGACAAACCGGATATACCTGGTGAGTTATATGCTCGCTCTAAAGCGCTATTCAACACCTATTACAAATCCCATGATAAATATCTTGATGACCACCTAGATGGATTCCAAACCGTTGGGGATATCGCTTATCAAGACTCTGATGGGTATTTCTATATATGCGACCGTAAAAATGACATGATAATTACCGGTGGTGTGAATGTTTATCCTGCAGAAATCGAGAACGTCTTGGATGACCATCCTGCTGTCCATGAAGTCGCCGTACTCGCCAGCCCTGATGAAGAATGGGGGGAAGCAGTATCAGCTGTTGTGGTTTTGAATAAAGAATGCACAGCCACCGAACTTATCAATTTCGCACGTCAGCGACTTTCTGGCCCAAAAACACCCAAACAAATCATTTTTGTAAATGAACTTCCAAAAACCGGATCTGGAAAAGTTCTAAAACGCGAATTAAGCCACCTATTCAGTAACGCTATTCAATCCAACTCTGATATCTCAGCAGGTTAGAAAAACTAGAGAGATGGTGTCTTGAGTGGGAGGTTGATAATTTCTGCAGGTTCAGTTTGCTGATCTAGGAGTTCAAGTTGTTCACCCTGTCGACGACGTAACCCCAAATGCCAATGTTTTCTACACATGAGTTCATAGGTTACTTCCACAGCTTCTTCGGTCCCCTCATCAGCGGTATCCCCAACAACTTTTAACGCACCTGAATAAACTTGTACACCGTTTACGAGTCGGGCATTGTGTGTTGCGCGTGAACCACACCAGCACCGAGCCTCTACCTGAACTTGACTGCGAACATCTGCAAGTTCGAGAAGACGAGCAGTGCCCGGAAATAGTTCACCTTGGAAGCTCGTCAAGAGACCAAAGGCATACACATCAACGTGAAGTTCATCTACTACTTGAGATAACTGTTCGATTTGCTTAGGCTCGTAGAATTGAGCTTCGTCGCAGACCATTGCATCCAATCCAGATTTTTCGAATGTCATGCGGGCAAGTTCAAACAAGTTCACCTTCGTATCGACAATCTCCGCTTCGGCTTCTACTCCAAGGCGGCTCGAGACCTTACCGGCTTGCCGATCAAGTTGTGTCGTTAGAATAACGTTAAGTCCTCGCGCTGCAAGATTATGACGAATTTGGAGAGCCTGCGTGCTTTTTCCTGAACCCATTGTTCCAAAGAAAAAACGTAATTCCGCCATACGCAGAAACTACACCCTTGTGGTTTCCAGTCAAGTAGTACATGCATTTCAAATACGTCATTTAAGTAGGTGATTTATGGGTAGAAGTTAATACTCCCTTTCTTTGGAAACCGCTATGTTGAGAACCTGACGCTGCACTCCTATCCACGACATGCTTTTTTACGATCCCATCGATAATGGCCTACAGCTGTGGGTCTTAACTTCACGACAGAAATAACCGTTGTTGCTTCCTGCTAAGACGGGGTCCATGTGATGCACCCGGCATAGATAGTTTTTCCACTGGGGTGTAAGGAAGGCGCCTATTGGATATCTACCTAGTACAAACACACAGCCCAGGAGGCGAAAATGAAAACACTAAAAAAGATCACCGTTTGGATAACTACCCTAGCGGTAGGAATAGGCTTGCTTGTTGGCTCCATGGGAGTCGCTTCAGCAAGCCCACACTACAGCGACTGGAGCAGTCCTAAAGGCAACTTCAAAGCACCTGCCACTTCCCCAGCGTTCGGTAACAAGATAGACACGAAGTTTACGAACGGGGACACCGTGGATTATCAACTGAAGAACGTCATTTTGACTTCCGTGTTTACCGATGGGGACACCGTGGATATTAAACTGATGTGGCGAGAAGACGGTGCGAATCGAGTCCTGCTGGTACCGGTTCCTAGGGTAATATAGACACGAAATGATCTAGATCCTGTTTACAGACTCAGAGGGTCTTATCTCATGTCTTTTCCGTAGCGTTCAATAAATGCTGCAATTTCGTCGGCACTAGAGAGGGTGAAATTCATACAGGTTCGTGCGTTTCCTTATCGTTGCGGTCTGCTGCTATCTAGAGGAAAAAATAGTCCGGGGGTCGGTCCACTCTTCATCAGCTACTTAATTAAGTTATCTGAAGAACATATTTAGAAACTTTTTTCACTATTTCGTCAAAAGGCTGTAAACCTGATTGCATGCTAATAGTTCCCGACATCATTCAGCAATCAGCGTTTCAATTTCCGGACCGGTGCGCTATCTCCGTCAATAACAATGAGCTGACCTTCGCTGAAGTTGATGAGCGTGCCAATCGTTTAGCCCAGCTAATTCTCAATATGGGTATTTCCCGCGGTGAACGGATCGCTCTCCTAGCGATGAATGAAACAGAATTCTTCGAAGTGCAGGTCGCTGCGATTCGTGCGGGAGTCACACTGGTTCCCCTGAATTTCCGGCTAGCTATCCCCGAGTTGTCATTCATCATGGATAACGCTGAACCGCAGATGCTTATTACCGGTCCGGGTTTCCATCAGATCGGAGATAGTCTCGGATGTCCCAACCGGTTATCTCTAGGCGCCGAATATGAACAAGCCATAAATTCGGTTTCTGCAATGGAACGATCTCCGATAGATGCTGCTGCGATATGTTCCGTTCTTTACACGAGTGGAACAACAGGACGGCCGAAAGGTTCGCTGATCTCCAATCAGGCGTTGTGGGCGCGTATCGTGTCTTTTACGCTCGAGTACAAACCGGACCCGAGCAATGTGTTCCTTCAGGGTCTCCCACTATTCCACATTGCAGCTAATGTGTCTTTTACATACGCTTACAATGGCGCAACTAATATCGTTGTCCGTGATTTCAATCCTGCTGATGTGATTCAAACGCTTGAGGATAAACAAGTTACGGATGCCTTGTTTGTGCCAACGATGATCAATTTACTCATCAATCATCCCGATATTGAGACAGCTAACCTTTCGACTCTGGACTTTGTGGCGTATGGGGCGTCAACGATTCCACCGTCTGTTCTAACCAAAGCTATCGACGTTTTCGGCGCTGATTTCTGTCAACTTTTTGGGATGACCGAAACATCAGGCTGCACTGCGCTGCGGCCAGAAGACCACGACCCTGTAAACAAACCGCATCTCTTGGCATCAGCAGGGGTAGTCGCACATGGGTTCGAGGTCCGCGTCGTCGATGAACAAGACATCGATGTTCAAGTCGGCGAGATTGGTGAAGTGATCTGTCGCGGTCCAGCGCTCATGGACGGGTATCTCGGCGCTGAGGAAGCAACGTCAGCTGCCTTACGTGGAGGATGGATGCACACTGGCGACCTTGGGAAACTTGACGAAGGTGGGTATTTGTTCGTCACTGATAGGAAGAAAGATATGATCATCTCCGGCGGTGAGAATATTTACCCGAGAGAAGTCGAAGATGTGCTGTTCTCTCATGAGTCTGTTCATTCTGCTGCCGTAATCGGCATTCCTGATCAACGGTGGGGCGAACAGGTACATGCGGTTGTCGTCCTACAACCGAATTGTTCTATGTCAGAAATGGATTTACTAGTCTACGCTCGAGAAAATCTCGCCGGTTATAAGGTTCCAAAATCCGTGGAGTACGTTGAAGAATTGCCATTAAACGCCACCGGAAAAGTTCTAAAGAAAATTCTGCGGGAACCCTACTGGGCAGGCCGTGAACGCCAAGTTCATTAATTTGAGTCGCTGTTAGCTTAGGGATGTAGAATCTGATGGACTGCGGGTGTAGTTCAATGGTAGAACATCAGCTTCCCAAGCTGAGGACGGGGGTTCGATTCCCCTCACCCGCTCTCCCTGTGTTTAACAGAAGGAGCGATCGCTTGAAAAGCTACTTAACTAAAGTCTCTGATTTCGTCGCCAAGTAGATACCGGTTATCGTACTCGCTATGACTTTATCTGCAGAAGACCTCACAGACGATCTTCCGCTAGATCGATGTCCTGGCCCATCATGGCAGGATAAGCTCGATGAAGACGAGCATCCCGTTCCAGAATACTTGCGTAAACAGTATCCGTATCTCAATGGCTTCAAAGATATTCCAAAAGAACGATACCTCAGTCGTGAATGGCATGAGCTTGAGAAAGAGCGACTATGGAGCCGAGTATGGCAATTCGCCTGCCGTGAGGAACATCTTCCTGACGTTGGAAGCTACATCATCTATGAAATAGCCGACCAGTCCTATCTGGTTACCCGAGTATCGGCTAACGAAATTAAGGCCTACCCGAATGCCTGTCTACATCGTGGCCGGACGTTAAAAACTTACGATGGTCGCTGTAGTGAGTTTCGATGCCCATTCCATGGCTTTGCTTGGCACCTCGACGGCACGCTAAAGAATATCCCTGCCGAGTGGGACTTTCCCCACCTTGAAGTTCGCAGCGAAGAAATGACCTTACCTGAAGTCAAGGTTGGAACATGGGCCGGTTTCGTATTCATTAACCCCGACCCCGATGCTGAGTCACTCGACGATTTTCTCGGACCTGAAATCCAGCAACATTTCGAACGCTGGGACTTTGAGAACCGCTACGTACAAGCCCATGTAGCCAAGATCATACGATGCAATTGGAAGATTGCCCATGAATCTTTCTGCGAAGGGTTTCATGTCAACGCTACTCATCCCCAAGGAATGGGGTATACGGGGGACCCTCAAAGCCAGATCGACGTCTACGGCAATGCGGCACGCCAACTTTCCCCCAAAGGTATCCCCTGCGTCATGCTTCCAGAAATACCGACTGAGGAAGAAATGTTCCGCGCTGCGCTAGATGTTCGGATAGGTGAAGACCTACCTGTCCCATTTGAAGAGGGTGACACTCTTAGAGGTGCCCTGTCCAGAGCCGGGCGCGAGCGGTTTAGATCTACTTTTGGAGACCGCGTCGATAGTCTAGGTGACGCAGAATTCCTCGATGCCTGGGTATACGCAGTCCACCCTAACTTCCAACCATGGGGTGCCCTCAACCGAATTGTCTATAGGTTCCGACCCAACGGCGACGACCATGAAACCTGCATATTTGAAATACTCTACGTCTCTCCATTCAGTGGCGAACGACCACCTCCAGCAGAAATCGTCCATTTGGGGGCCGATGACCCTTGGACCGATGCAGTAGGCCTTGAGAATTTAGCAATGGTAGCTGAACAAGATACCTTCAATATGGAACAGGTCCATCGTGGTCTTAAGAACCTTCGGCGAGACGGTGTTACGTTGAGTCGTTATCAAGAGTCACTCATCCGATGGAAACATGACTTCTTCGAAGAATGTATCGAACGTGGACCGATAAGTTCATGAGTACAGACCCCAACCATGGTGCAATAAGGCACGGGTTTTCTGGGGCGATGTATACCCGCGACGGCGACAACCGCGTCAAAGTTGTCATGCCCAATGGCCTTACCGGCTTCTTTGACGGCATTGGCCAATGGATTGAGGGAGAACTCTATGATGTTGATCCTCAGATGTGCGTTTGGGTAAGTGCCAATCGGATTATGGTGAGCCACCGTATTAGCAAGCAGGGTTAAAGATCGGAAGTGATGGTACTTCTTCGATGAAAGCAACCCCAGAAATGACAGCTATTGTCGGGAAGACAATGCGCGAGTCGATTTCTCATCCAGTCACTGTCTCGGATATCCGTAAGTGGGCTATAGCCGTCTATTACCCACAGGACCCACCACCACTATTCTGGGATGAGAACTACGCAGTTACGACTAAGTATGGTGGTATTGTCGCTCCAGAAGAATTCAACCCCTTCGCTTGGGTCACTCAAAAGCCATCAATGACTGATCCCAAGGTTCCTCAGACAGCATTTAGCGAACATGAGTTGGGTGTCGAACCGCCAGAATACAAGGCTATGTTACTCACCGAGATCAGAGAGAGTTACGGCCCAACTCGTATCCGCCCTGGCGATGTCATCCGTTCAACAGTTCGAATAAGTGATTACTTCGAACGTGACGGACGTATGGGCCACATGCTTTACACTACCTTGTCCAACGAATGGCGGAACCAAAACGACGAATGGATCCGTACGACAGAATCGGTTTTCGCTCGGTATTAACACCGGAAGGGGTTTGCATGGGTACAAGTATCAAAGTTTCGGTCGGAGATAAGCTCCCCTTGTTTGTCCGCGACGGCACCGTGGAGCACTGGAATCGGTTCGCTGCGGTGAATGACGAATTTGCGGCACACCACTGGGATCCCGAGGTAGCAAAAGAGGAGGGCTTTCCTGCTCCATTTTGTATGGCGCCGCTACAGCTTGCCTTCTTTCATGCCATGTTACGCGATTGGACGGGTGAAGATGGTCGTATTGTTTCGGTGGCGGCAAAACTCAAAGGGCCATTTTTTAAAGGTCAAACCTTGACCGGGTTAGCTTGCATCACCGAAATCAACGTTATCAATGGCGAAAAACACGTTAATCTAGAACTAAGTCAAACCGATGAAACCAATCGAACGATAGCTACTGGGACAGCACAAGTCGCTCTTAGCGACGATTAAACAAAGAAGGCACAAAATGGACCAATCCTTAGTCAAACAGATAACAGACAGACAGGAAATCGTTGATCTGACTATTGGATACACCTGGATAATCGATCATAGTCCCCGCGAGCAACTACGAGAAATCTTTACCGACGATGCTGTGTTCATCATCGATGTCAGGCGGTTGAACGGGATTGATGAAATCATCAACAAGGTGGACGGGACGTTAGGACGATTATCTTCCTCGCAACACTTGATTTCGAACCATCAGGTCCAAATCAATGGAAATAATGCTACCTGTAGCTGCTACCTTCAAGCCCAGCACACCCTGCACGGGACCGAGGGCGGTGACAACTACATCTTGGCCGGCCACTATCTGGATGAGCTGGTCAGAACTGACACCGGATGGCGTATTTCTCAAAGGGAGCTGGTTACCACTTGGATCGAGGGTAATCAAAAGGTGGTCGGACGGTAGACAGCAAAACGGTAATCAGCTCACAGTCGTTATCTCCTCTTATTTCCACCATCCTATAAATATCCTTGTAGAGTCCCGAAGTGAGCAATCTAAGTAATCGGCCTTTTTTAGTGAATCTGAAACCGCCAGAAAATGGTTTAAGTAGAAGAGAACTTTTGACTCTCGTTTCTGCCGTGATGGCATTAATGGCTTTAGGTATTGACATCATATTGCCTGCTTTCGATAATGTTCGTGAAGCATTTGACCTAGAAGAAGGATCAACTGAACCTGGGAAACTCATTACCTTTTATTTCATCGGAATTGCTTTTTCTCAACTGATATTCGGGCCTCTCGCTGACCGATTCGGGCGAAAACGAATCCTATACATAGGTATTTTTATTTACATGGTAGGAGCCACAGGTTCTGCTCTGGCTACAAGTATGAATATGTTATTGCTATTTCGTGTTATTTGGGGGGTTGGAGCAGCAGGTGCACGTGTTGTAGCTACAGCAGTAATTCGTGACCGTTTTGAAGGCAATGTCATGGCGAAAGCAATGTCAGAAGTTATGGCTGTTTTTGTTTTAGTCCCTGTTATCGCCCCTTCTCTTGGTGCTGGTTTAATGGGTTTTTTACCGTGGGAAAGTATTTTTTGGTTTTGTTTGATCTGGGCAATGGTAATTTTTCTCTGGAGTTTTCGACTTAAAGAAACTTTAAAGCCAGAACATACGAAAAATTTTAATTGGCAAACCACTCGAAGTAGTTATTCTCGTGTCATCAAAAATCGAATTTGTTTCTCTTACACACTTGCTTCTATTTTTTTGCAAGCAGTTTTCGTTATGTACTTGACGTGTTGCGAACTAATGATCGGTGACATTTTAGGTCGAGGGGACCAATTCCCAATAATTTTTGGATGCGTCGCAGCATCTTTTGCAGTTGGTGCTCTCCTCAATGGCCAAATTGTCATCCGCTACGGCATTAGACAAGTCTTACGTTCTGCTTCGCTATTTCTTAATTTGGGTTCTTCAATACTTCTAGTAATTACTTTATTAGGTAATGGGGTTCCAAATTTTTGGATTTTTATTCCAATGCTCGCAATAGTTCTTTCTAATTTCATGTTTATTATGCCGAACCTAAACACTGCGGCGCTTATACCTGTAGGAGATATCGCTGGAAGTGCTTCAGCCTTAACAAGTGCTTCACGTATGGGATTTGGAGCTCTTCTAGGTGGTGTAGTTGGTTCGCAAGTACAAATTTCTCTTACCCCTTTTGTAATAGGGACACTTATATTTACCTGCTTAACAACTTTGTTCATATATATTGCTGAACCTTCAACGAAAGAAGCAGTGATTCAATCTTGAATGGCTAAATGGTCAAAGATGACCGGAGGTTCTTTCCATGGATCGGAAACGTTTCCCTTTCGTGCTTTCTGTATTTCTCTCCAAACACGCTCTGATGTGCATGGCATATCAATGTGGCGTATACCAAGATGTGCCACTGCATCGATAACAGCGTTTTGGACTGCTGGGGTTGACCCAATCGTAGAGGCTTCTCCAATTCCTTTTGCCCCTAGAGGATTCAAAGGCGTCGGAGTTTCAGTGTGGTGGGCTTCGAAGGTTATCATTTCGGCGGCGGAGGGGAAAGCATAATCCATAAGATTTCCTGTGAGGGGGTTCCCATCACTATCATAAAGCACTTCTTCAAAAAGAGCCTGAGAAATACCCTGAGCCATTCCTCCCTGTTGTTGGCCTTCAAAAATCAAAGGGTTGATGATGGTGCCGGCATCATCAACAGCTACGTGACGGAGAAGTTCCACTTCTCCGGTTTCAAGGTCAACTTCGACAAGGGCAATATGAGTACCAAACGGGAAAGTACCTCCTTCTTGGCTAAAGTCCAACTGGGCTCCTAACCCTTCCATATCATCGCTTCTATCTAATACATCTTCGGGAAGATTGGAAGTTGCTGCAGCCGCAAGCTCCCCCCAAGACAAAGCTTTCGCAGGAACGCCAGCAACTCCAACGGTTGCATTTTCATTATTGACAACAATGTCGTCAACTGAAGCTTCAAGGAGGTGTGCTGCAAGGTGACGTGCTTTGATTACCATCGCCTCTGTGGCCTTTAGCACGGCTGATCCACCAAGTTGGAGCGAACGTGAACCTCCAGTGCCTCCTCCTGAGCGAACGAGGTCAGTATCGGATTGGATAAGACGGATACTTTCGACAGGTATACCTGTTTGTTCAGATACCAACATGGCATAAGTTGTCTGATGTCCTTGCCCGTGGGCAGAAGTTCCCGCTTTCATTGTGGCGCTTCCATCTGGGTGGACTTCAACAGAAGCATACTCTGATCCTCCGGACCCACTGGTAACTTCCACATAGGAAGCTACTCCAATGCCGAGAGCAATCGTGTCACCGGAACTTCTCCGTTCCTCTTGTTCAGAACGTAATTGTTCGTACCCAATAATTTCCGATGCTTTCTCCAAGGGGAGAAGGTATTGACCACTGTCATAATTGACTCCAGTTAACGTTGTGAAAGGAAACTGGTCATCGTTGATAAAGTTCAGACGGCGCAGTTCCAAGGGGTCGATACCAAGCTCTAAAGATGCTTGTCCCATAGCTCGTTCAAGAAGTGCGGTCGCTTCTGGGCGTCCCGCTCCTCGGTACGCACCGGTCGGAGTGGTGTTGGTGACTGCTACCACATAGTCAAACCGGATTTTAGGAAAGTTGTAAGGGCCGTTCGACATCTGCTTTGTCCCTCCAGGAAGAAAAGCTCCTAGACCGGGATACGCTCCGGCATCGCCTACCATACGGACTCTTAAACCGGTTACTTTTCCCTCATCAGTGAAACCGACCTCACAGTATTGAATTTGTGCACGTGAGTGAGCCAGAGCAAGAAGATCCTCGCTCCGTGTCTCTGTCCAAGTGACTGCCCTACCAACCTTCTCAGCAACAAGGATAATTGCCGGGTATTCGACGTATAGACCTGCTTTAGCTCCGAAACCGCCTCCCACGTCAGGCGCTATGACCCGAATACTTTCAGAGTCACGTTGTAGCGCG
>Ga0302127_10000855_pt1 | contig 17458 bp, 18 predicted proteins | sample CB4_SCM_MG_FD_204452 | JGI IMG/M metagenome (GOLD analysis project Ga0302127, IMG submission 204452) | Marine microbial communities from Western Arctic Ocean, Canada - CB4_SCM | ecosystem: Environmental > Aquatic > Marine > Oceanic | place: Canada: Western Arctic Ocean | collected 2017-09-24
CAACTTGCCGTCCGGCGTCTCGACGTCGATCAGCTTGGATCCTGTGAAGCGTTCTGGCCCTCCACACTCGTCGACATTGATGTGCGCTGACGCGGGGCAGATGATGCCCTGGTGCGGGCGGACCAGGGTGGAGAGTCCAACGATGTTGGCGCCCGTGCCACCCCAACACAACAGTGCGTGAGCTCCCTCGCCGAACAACTCACGGATCTGCGCCTGAAAGCGCGATGTGGTCGGGTCGTCGCCGTAGGCAATTGCAGCTCCGCCGTTGGCATTGGCCATCGCCGCCATGACTTCCGGTGCAATACCAGCCGTGTTGTCGCTGGCGAATGAAGAATTAGGAGCGGGAGGCATCGATGCAACGTTACTGGCGACATTCGACTGGCCGCGCGCAGACCATGGCGGAGACGACGTACTCTTTCACCAATGAACCTGACGTTGGCCGGCCACATCAAGCCTCATCTTCGAGGCTGGTCCCACGCAGCGGCCACGGTCGCCGCCATCACGCTGTGTCCGATTGTGATCGTTCTGTCGCCGGGAGCGCGAGCCTCGGCCGCCATCTTCACTACCGCGATCATCTTGTTGTTCGGCATTAGCGCCGTTTATCACCGCTTCCGATGGGGCATCCGCATGGAAGCCGCGATGAAACGGCTCGATCACTCGATGATCTTCGTTGCGATCGCTGCCACCTACACCCCCATCGGCGTCGTCGTCTTACCCGACGGGCCCGGGACGCTGATCCTGCGGGTCGTATGGATCGGTGCGGCCGCCGGCATCTTTACCCAACTCTTTTGGCCACACGCCCCTCGGCCCATCCTGGTCACGCTGTACCTGTCGGTCGGTTGGGCCGCCCTGCCCGTCATCGACGACATCTGGCGGGCGATGGGCGTCGCCGGCTTCGTGCTGATGCTCATCGGTGGCTTGCTCCACACCATCGGGGCGGTCATCTACGCCACCAAGCGGCCAAACCCTTGGCCACGCTGGTTTGGGTTCCATGAGGTGTTTCATGTCTTCGTCATCGCCGCGATAGCAGTGCACTACGTGATGATCGCTGCGATTGCCCTGCCCAGAGGCGCCGTCGGTTGAACGAGTGAGTGGCCATCGGCGAGTCCGACGCCGTCGGTCCAGGCCAGATCGTCGATGCAAACCACGGCGACAACGACTTGGTGATTTGGCGGACCACGCAGGGGCGGCTTTGTGTCATGGAGGCGCGTTGCCCGCACCAGTGGTCGCACCTGGGAGCGGAAGGGGTCGTCGACGGCGACGAGGTCGTGTGCACGAGCCATTGGTGGCGCTTCACCACCGACGGAACGGCCACGATGCTCCGGACCAACAGCGATCGAGACCCGCAGGCCGCTATCGCTGTGTTTCCATACGAAGAGCGCGAGGGCCAAGTCTGGATCAGGCCCTAAACGTCGGCCTGCATCAACGTCACCTGCGACGGGCCTCTGCCACATGGTCGTATCGCTGGTGGACGTAAGGAAGGAAGTCTGCGGCAGGGACCTCGTCCACGACCTTGGCGCCGATCGTGACGAACTGCTGTGCGAGACGCGGCCGGTCGGTGTGACGAACCACCAGGTCACGGACTGGATCGATTGGAGAGTGGCCCAGGCGGACAATGCCCGCAACCTTGGCGGCCTTGCGCTCTTCGACAGACCTCGTGATCGCGACTAACTCAGGATCGGCCGCGAGCGCCGAGGGATCGCTGACGGACCGGATGATCCGAAACGCAAACTCGGTCCGCACCGCGCGCTCAGGAGGTTCAGGCTCTTCGACCATCCCCACGATCTGCACCACGGTTTGCCCAAGCCGTACCACTCGGTTCGCGATACGACGCTGGCCGTTGATGGTCGAGGTGATGTCTACCTGGTGTGCGGGTTCTCCGAACCGTTCGCGAGCATTGAGCGCCTCGGCTTCGGTCGTCGCTCCGACGAACAGGACGTACTCCCCGACCATCGTGTCCCACGATGCTTGAACTGAGACCCGCGCGACACCCGTCGTTGCCCCTCGGTCGTCGGAGGCGGTCGAGATGGAGACTCGAACAACGGGGTCGGGCCCCGGAGCGAGGGGCGGAGGCAGGACCGCCGCGACGGTTGTGGGATCGGTGCGGTAGATGGTCTCGAGGTTGTCGACCCAGACCGGACCATCGATAGCGAGGGGGCCGAAGCCATCAGCCGATGGCCCATATCGCACCGGTTTGGATGCCGCTCCGGTCGCGCCGGTCCTACTCGCTGCCTGCACGTCAGCCTTGGGCCCGCCATTGTGTCAAGCTGGGCTTCTCGGCTGCGATGCTGGTCGAGTCCCCGTGGCCGGTGTGCACCAGCGTGTGCTCGGGCAGGCTGAACAGGCTGCGCTCGATACTGTCGAGGATCACGTTGTAGTCACTGAACGAGCGACCCGTGGCCCCTGGACCGCCGTTGAAGAGGGTGTCGCCGCTGAACACCACTCCAACGGATGGGACATGCAGACATACGCCGCCGGGCGAATGTCCTGGGGTGTGCAACATGGTGACCTCGGCCCCGCCAACGGAGATGGTCTGCCCATCTCGGAGGTGGTCGTCCACCCGCCGGTCGGGGTACACAACCTCCCAGAGCATCATGTCATCGGGGTGCAGCCAGATTGGTGCGCCGGTCTCACTGGCCAGGGCTGCAGCGGCATTGATGTGGTCGTTGTGCGCGTGGGTGCACACAATGCCTTTGACCGTGCGGCCGCCGACGCCCTCGAGGATCGGCCGATGATCATGAGCTGCATCCACAATGATGACCTCGCGGTCATCGCCAATGAGCCAGATATTGTTGTCGACGTCGAAATCCTCGCCGTCCAGGGAGAAGATGCCGGAAGTGATGATGCGATCGATACGTGCCATACGCGGCAGACTACCCGTCCGCCGCTCCATGCTGGTGCGGAGCGGCCGGGGCTTCGTGACGCTGTAATTCGCCGTAGAGGCCAGGACCGTCAACGATGAGATCGCTCAAGAATCCCCTGCTTGTTTGGTAGGCCTCCTCAATCAGCTCGGGCCCATGGTCGAAGTCCAGTGGCGACGACCGCGAGGGACACAATGGTGGCAGCACCACCACCGGGACGGTCTTAGCCACCTCGTCAACAGCTCGTTCGACCGGTCGCCGAATCATCACCGACGTCGCGTGGAGCACACGCGCTGCGATATGGCTCGGAGGCTCGGAGGCTCGGACAGGTGGCAGGCGTAGCCGGCATCGAGGAGCACGATTGACCGCGCCCCCATCTCGATAGCCGCGTGCACGGGGGCGTTGGCGACCACTCCCCCGTCCATCAGGAGCCGACCACCGATTTCGACATTCGGGAGAACGCCTGGGATCGCGGCGCTGGCAGCGATTGCCTGGACCAACGGACCAGTCCGCAAGACAACTTCACGTCCAGCAATCACGTCAGTCGCCACCGCAGCGAACGGGATGGCGAGATCGCTGAACTCATCAGCTCGGAGATGCCCACTGGCCAGCTTGCGGAGCCCGCGGCCGGGATACAGGTACCGGCGCGACCGCACCAAATTGGCGAGCCTGGTCGCCAGCCCATCGGTGAACACATCCGACCTCGACAAACCCGCCCAGATCTCGAGCAACCGGGCCGGGCCCAGGTCAGGCCGCTCGGCAAGCACCGCCCCATTCAGCGCGCCAACCGAGGTGCCGGTGACCAGATCGGGCTCTAAATTGACTTCGGCAGTGGCGCGCAACATTCCGGCTTGGGCTGCACCATTGCTGGCGCCCCCGGTCAGCACGAATGCCACGGGAGTCGGCAACGACGTCACATTCATGCACGGACGTTAGTCCTTGCCCTGTCGGTAGTCCGTGTGGGGCCGCTAGCCCTCGCGGCGACCCTTGATCTTCAGAGGAGCACGACCGAGCGGAGGACCTCGCCCGCCTCCATCTTGTGAAATGCCTCTTCGACCTCGTCGAGATTGATCGTCTCGGAGACGAAGCCATCGAGGTTGAGACGGCCCTGAAGGTACAGGTCGATCAGCATCGGGAAATCACGGCTGGGTAGGCAATCGCCATACCAGGACGACTTCAATGATCCCCCGCGGCCGAATACCTCGATGAACGGGAGTTCGATGGTCATGTCTGGGCGAGGCACGCCCACGAGGACAAGGGTGCCGGCCAGGTCTCGGGCAAAGAAAGCCTGCTTGTAGGTCTCGGGCAAGCCAATCGCCTCGATGACGACGTCAGCGCCGTTGCCGCCGGTGAGTTCTTGGATCCTGGCGACCGGATCTTCGTTAGCCGAGTTGACCGTGTGAGTTGCTCCGAAGTCCTTGGCCCACTCAAGCTTTTTGTCATCGATGTCGACCGCGATGATCGTGTGCGCTCCGGCCAGGCGAGCGCCCTCAATCGCAGCATCACCGACTCCCCCACATCCAAACACGGCCACCGAGTCACCCCGTTGGACGTTGGCGGTGTTGATGGCGGCTCCGATGCCGGCCATGACACCACAGCCGAGGAGGCCGGCCGCTGCTGCGCCGGCCTCGGGGTTGACCTTTGTGCATTGCCCGGCAGCGACGAGTGTTTTCTCGGCGAACGCCCCGATGCCGAGCGCCGGGCTGAGCTCAGTGCCATCGACGAGTGTCATCTTTTGGGTGGCATTGTGGGTCGCGAAGCAGTACTGGGGGCGACCGCGCAGGCAGCTGCGGCATTCGCCGCAGACTGCACGCCAGTTGAGGATGACGAAGTCCCCTGGAGCGACTTCAGTGACACCCTCGCCAACGGCCTCAACCAGACCTGCGGCCTCATGGCCCAGCAGGAACGGAAACTCGTCGTTGATCCCACCTTCTCGGTAGTGGAGATCAGTGTGGCAGACCCCACATGCTTGAATGGCCACCACGGCCTCTCCGGGACCGGGGTCGGGAATCACAATGGTCTCGACCGTGACAGGTGCACCCTGTTCTTTGGCGACGACGCCGCGTACTTCCTGTGGCACAACTACCCCTTCGGTTCAACTCGCTCGATCAAAACATGTTCAGTTAGGGACTGTTCAGTTAGGGACAGACCCCAACTCAACAGACCCCATCAGAAGATGGCTCTCGTTCAGGTCGGGACGGACCCTCTCTGAACGCCAGTGAGACTAGTCGGTACTCAGCTGAAGTCGAGGTACGGCGTGGGGTTCACCGGCTGGCCGGCAACCCGCACTTCGTAGTGGAGGTGGGGACCCGTCGAGAAGCCCGTGGACCCCACGAATCCAAGGAGATCGCCTTCAACGACCTCAAGCCCGGCCCACACCGCATCGGCGGTCATGTGGGCATAAAGCGTGGCGATCGTGTTGCCGTGGTCGACCACGACCACGTTGCCGTAGCCCGAGGCCTCCGCGGCATAGACAACAACGCCGTCAGCTGATGCCACCATGGGATCGCCGCTCTGACCAGACATGTCGATTCCGGTATGGAGTCGCGTATCAGAGAAGATCGGGTGCACCCGTGGCCCGAAGGGCGAGCCGAGTCTCGTGCTCCCCAATGGCATCCCGAGCAAGCCAAACGGGTCAGTCGGCGGCTCTTGGTCTAGCTGGCGGTTCCGCAGCATCTCACCAATGGCTCCGCCACCGGCACCGGTTATCCGGAGCTCCTCGGCGTAGGCCTGCTTGCGTTCCTGAATGGCCGCGATCCGCTGGGCGATCGCCTCGGTCTCAAGTTCGGCCTCTCCAACCAACGCGCGCTGCTGCACGATCAGCGCGTCAGCGTGCTCTTTGATCACACTGACACGCTCGGCATCGGCCTCAACTTCGATCGAGGCGACGATCTCACCCAGACCCACGACGGCAAGACGCAGCGCATCCACCTGATCGATCGTCGTGAGCTGACTGTTGATGATGGCTTCTGCGTACTCGCGAGCGGTCTCGACATCTGAGTAGCTCTCCAGCCCGACCACAACTGCCGTCGTTGCCAATGCGATCTCGCCACCCCCCATATACGCCTCGACGGCTTGACGGCGCAGCTGATCCTCCTCGGCGGTCAGCGCAGCGCTGACATCGTCGAGGCTCTCGCCCGCTACGGCTTGGCGAACCGCGGCAAAACCGGCATCAGCGCGCGCCGATGCCAGTCGTAACTGCACCTCACCCAACCTGACCTGGAGTGCCGCGAGTTGGGAATTCAATTCGCCAAGGTGGTCCAGCGCCTCGCTGAGCTCCTCGAGTGACCGAGCCTCTTCAGCAGCAGCCGCCTCGAACTCGTCTATCAGCCGGTTCAGACGACTTTGATCGATGCAGTTGGGTTCGTCCTCGTCGGGTGCCAGGTCGATCTCGGCACCTTCACAACGCGGCGGAGGCTGACATTCACGCTCGGGTTCAGGCTTTTGTTTATCCTCGGCAGACTCTTCGTCGTCGGGCGGCTCGGGCTGGGACTCCTCGGGCTCACACAGCGGGAGCTCGTCTTCGTCCTTCTTCTTGTTCTTCTTCTTTTTCTTGGCGGAATCATCCGCCGAGCCATCTCCGTCATCGCCATCTTCGGGCGTGGATTCTTCGCCGGCGGGCTCCTCGACCGGAGCGTTCTCCGCGCCGTCATCGTTCTGGGCCACAGCCGTGCCAGTGACGAACGCCAACGCGATCAGGATTGCCAAAAGCGAACGGAGACGAATGTGGGCGAGCGAGACCATCGGTGACCCATCGGCACCCGAACACGCTGTCTTTCGGCCTTCTTGTGCCCGATGATCCGTTCGGCCCTAGGCGAACGGACCTACTAGCGACCGAGGTGAGTCGGCAGGTCAGACGTCCAGGAAGCGGTAGGCCGCGATCGCGGATCCGACAGCGCCAACAGCGGCGCCCAGAACCAGCAACAGAAGACCAATTCCCCAGACCTCGCCTCGCTCGACTGCGAAAGACTGAAGGAGCTCAAGAACATCGTCGCTACCAAGCCAACGCTCAAAGCCGAGGTTTGCGCCATAGACGGCGCCCGTACCCAATCCTGCGCCGAAGATGCCGGCGATGGTTCCCTCCAGCATGAACGGAACCAAAATGAACCAGTTCGTGGCGCCGACGAGCTTCATGACCTCGATTTCGCGCCGTCGGGCGAACATCGCCATCCGAATCGTGTTGAGGATCAATAACAGTCCGGTCCCCAACAGCACCACACCGGCGACCAGGACAATGAGTCGGACGAAGTCCGTCGCTTGTTCGAGCTTCTTGATCTCTTCGGTGGCGCGAACGACCTCCTTTACGCCCGGCTGGTCCTCGAATCCCGACGCGAGAACCTCGACCTGGCCTGCATCGAGTTCGGTGGGGACAACCCGGAACGATGGCGGCAGGATCTCGGGCCGGACCAGCTCTATGAGCTCAGGCTGGTTCTTGAACAGCTTCCCCGTGAACTCATCGTACGCTTCTTGCTGGCTCACGTAGCGGAAGTTGTTGACGCGCAACGGTTGTTGGTCGTCGAGCATCGACGCTATGCGGTCTTCTTGAGCGTCAGAGATCTCCGGCTGCAAGAAGATGATGAACTCGACGCCATCCTCCCAACGGTCGGTGGCGTTCGCTACGCCCTTTTGCAACAATAGCGCGACACCCAACAAGCTCAGGGAGACGGCCACTGTCAGGACAGACGCAACGGTGAGCGTCAGGTTTCGGCGGAGGTTCCGTCCTGTCTCGCGGACGACGTAGTCAAATTTCAGGGCCATGGGAGCCTACGCGTAGACGCCGCGCGCTTGGTCACGCACGATCTGGCCGTTGTCCAGCTCAACAACACGACGGCGCATGGTGTCGACGATTCCGCGGTCGTGTGTTGCCATAACCACCGTCGTGCCGGTGCGGTTAATACGGTCGAGCAGCCGCATGATGCCGACCGATGTCGCAGGGTCGAGGTTGCCCGTCGGCTCGTCGGCCAGCAAGATCAAGGGACGGTTGACGAAAGCTCGAGCAATCGAAACTCGCTGCTGCTCGCCGCCTGAGAGTTCATGAGGCAGGTTGTGCATCTTCTTTTGGAGTCCAACAAGCTCCAGGATCGCGGGCACCTGCGTCTTGACCACGTGCTTGGGCCGTCCAATGACCTCGAGCGCGAAGGCAACATTTTGAGACACCGTCTTGTTGGGCAACAGCTTGAAGTCCTGAAAGATGCTTCCGATGTTGCGGCGCAGGTACGGAACCCTCCAACGGCTGAGCCCGCCGATGTCTTTGCCGGCCACAAAGATCTGACCCTTGTCGGGATCCTCTTCCTTGTTCAGCAGACGCAGAAACGTCGACTTGCCTGACCCTGACGGGCCGACGAGGAACACGAATTCGCCCTTCTGTATGTCGCAGGACGCTTCGTGAAGGGCGAGGACCTCGCCCTTGTAGACCTTGGTGACGTTCTCAAGCTTGATCATGGGGGGGCGCTGGTCATGCGGGCGGTTCCAGCCTTGCGGATGGCGGCAACCGGACATTCAGAGTACCACCGAGCCTCCAGGATTCCGTGGCGCGGCGAACGCGTTCGGTCAGGCTTGGCTCGAGGTGCCTTCGGTGGTTTCGCGGTTCCAGCGCAGGTAGGCCTCGATGAACGGGTCGAGATCGCCGCCCAGCACCCCGTCCACGTTTCCAACCTCGTAGCTGCTGCGTAGATCCTTGACCATCTGATATGGCTGCATCACGTACGAGCGAATCTGGCTACCGAATCCCACACGTTTGGCCTCGCCGCTGATGGCCGCAAGTTCGTCCTCGCGCTTCTGGTGTTCGAGATCCAGCAACTTTGCAGCCAGCATCACCATGCAGCGATCCTTGTTCTGGTGCTGGCTGCGTTCGTTCTGACACGACACCACAACGCCGGTGGGAAGGTGAGTGATTCGGACAGCGGAGTCGGTGACATTGACATGCTGGCCACCGGCGCCTGAGGACCGGTAGGTGTCAATGCGCAACTCGGTCTCGTCGATCTCCACGTGGTTGCCAACTTCTTCGAAGAACGGCACCAGGCTCATCGAGGCGAAGGCCGTCTGGCGCTTCGATTCCTTGTTGAAGGGCGAGATCCTGACCAGCCGATGCACACCGTGCTCGGACTGCAACATGCCGTAGGCGCGCCGGCCCTTCACGATGAACTCGGCAGAGGTGATGCCAGCCTCTTGACCTTCGTTGATGGAGATGACTTCGAACCCGAAACCCTTGTTGTCGGACCACCGCTTGTACATGCGCAGCAGCTGGTCGGCCCAATCCTGAGCATCGGTGCCGCCTTCGCCGCTCTGGATCTGGCACACGGCGTCCATCTCGTCGAACTCACCGGTGAACAGGGCTCGGAGCTCAAGCTCGTCGAACGCGTCCTTGAGTGCTTGGAGCGCTCCGGCAATCTCGGGATCGAGATCGCTGTCGGCCTCTTCTCGAGCCAACTCGGCGAGCGTCTCGACGTCTTCGACCTCGCCGGTGAGCCGATCGAACAAATCGGTGTCTTCGGTGACCTCGGCCAACTCACGGTTGACCTTGCGTGCGGCCTCGGTGTTGTCCCACAGGTCCGGTTGCGCGGCTTGGTCTTCGAGTTCGATCCGGCGGTCTCGAATATCGTCGATTCTCAGATACCCGTCGGCCTCACCCAGTCGGCGACGTGCGGTAGTGAGGTCCTCGGAATGATCAGCCATGGCCCGCCGATTGTACTGGCGCCGAGTCCAGCACCGCCCGACTGGCTAAGCGCCGTGGCACTGCTTGAACTTCTTGCCTGACCCGCACGGGCAGGGGGCGTTGCGTGGGGTCTTGTCGAACTCGGATTTCATGACGGGCGTGTTCGTCGGGACGGCACTCTCCTCGATCACTTCGGGCATATCGTCGGTGGAGATCGGCGAAGCCGGCTTCGCTGATTTGGCCGACTCGGCCATGGCTTCAGCGCCCTGGGGCTGATCCTTGGTGCCGGTGTACTCGACATCGCTCGCAGCCTCGGGTTCGGCGCCGGCAGTTTCCTCGCTCTGTTCGTTGACCTGGATGTGGGTCACGTATTTGACGAAGTCCTGGGCGATGGACGACATCATCGTGGAGAACATCTCGAAGCCCTCACGCTGCCACTCAGTCAGCGGATCCTTTTGACCCATGGCCCGAAGGTGGATGCCTTCTTTGAGGTAATCCATCTCATAGAGGTGCTCGCGCCACCGTTGGTCGATGATGCGGAGCATCACCTGACGCTCGATCTGGCGCATGACCTCGGGGCTGATTTCTTCCTCGCGTTCGTGGTAGTGGACCACACCGAGCGCCATCACCTGCTCGTACACAGCATCGGTTGTCTCGGCGTCGCCAAGATCGCCGGCGGTCAGCTCGTTGGGCCACAGCCCATTGATCTCGGCAGCCAGACCAACGGTGTCCCACTCTTCGGCGAAATCGCTGACACAGTAGGTACCAATGGCCGAATCGACGGCGTCGGCCAGGTACTCGAGCGCCTCGTCGCGGAGGTCTGCACCTTCGAGGATCTGCTCGCGCCGAGCGTAGATGACGCGACGTTGCTCATTCATGACTTCGTCGTACTTGAGGACGTTCTTTCGGATCTCGGCGTTGCGCTGCTCGACGGTGTTCTGCGCCCGCTCGATGGCCTTGGTGACCATCTTGGAGTCGATCGCCAGGTCGTCGGGCAGCGCGCGCTTCATGACCCAATCCATGGCGCCTGTAGCAAACAACCGAAGGAGTTCGTCTTCAAGCGACAGGTAGAAACGGGACTCGCCCGGATCTCCTTGACGGCCCGACCGTCCGCGGAGCTGATTGTCGATCCGTCGGCTGTCGTGACGCTCGGTGGCCACGACGTACAGTCCGCCCAACTCTTTGACCTTCTCGCCTTCGGCCAGGCACTCGGGCTCGTACCTTGCGACCAGCTCGCTATAGCGCTCCTGGCCCTCTTCACTCTCGAGGTCGAGACCTTCGGCCACCACATCACGTTCGGCAAGCCCCTCGTGGTTGCCGCCGAGCACGATGTCGACGCCACGCCCAGCCATGTTCGTTGCCACCGTCACCCCACCCAGGGATCCGGCCTGAGCCACGATGTCGGCCTCGCGCGCGTGGAGCTTAGCGTTGAGCACCGAATGCTCGATGTCGTTCTTCTCCAGCAAGCTGGCGACGAGTTCGGACTTCGCGACCGAGATGGTCCCGATCAGGATCGGCTGCCCTTTCGCGTTGCGCTCGACGATGTCGTCGAGGACCGCACCGAACTTGCCCGACTCGCTCCGGAAGATGAGGTCAACCTGATCATCGCGAACAAGGGGTTTATTGGTCGGGATCGGCACGACGTGCAGACCGTAGGTGTTGAAGAACTCCGCGGCCTCGGTCTCAGCGGTGCCGGTCATTCCAGCGAGTTTGTCGTAGAGCCGGAAATAGTTCTGCAGCGTGATGGTGGCGAGGGTCTGGTTCTCCTCTTTGATCTTCACGCCCTCTTTGGCTTCGACCGCTTGGTGGAGGCCGTCACTCCAGCGCCGGCCATCCAAGATGCGGCCGGTGAACTCATCGACGATCTTCACCTCACCGGCAACGACGATGTAATCCTTGTCGCGCCGGAAGAGCTCTTTGGCCTTGAGCGCGACCTGGAACTGGTGCACCAGGTTGGCGGACACCGAGTCGTAGAGATTCTCGATGTCCAACGAACGCTCCACCGCGTGAATACCGTCTTCGGTGGGCGCAACCGTGCGCTTCTCTTCATCAACTTCGTAGTGATCGTCACGACGCAGGCCCCGCACGATCGATGCGAACTGGTAGTAGACCTTTGCCGCATCAGCCAAACGCCCACTGATGATCAAGGGCGTCCGTGCCTCGTCGATCAAGATCGAGTCGATCTCGTCGACGATGCAATAGGCGTGACCACGCTGGACCTTGCGGTCGAGCGACATGGCCATGTTGTCGCGCAAATAGTCGAAGCCAAGCTCGTTGTTGGTGCCATGGGTGATGTCGCAGTCGTACTGCTCGCGCTTAAAGGTGCTGTCGCGGTTCCCCGGGAGGATCAGGCCGGTCTTGAGGCCGAGCCACCCGTAGATCTCGCCCATCCATTCAGCGTCTCGGGCAGCGAGATAGTCGTTGACCGTCACCACGTGGACGCCATTGCCGGTAAGCGCATTCAGATAGATGGGCAACGTCGATGTCAACGTCTTGCCTTCGCCGGTCTTCATCTCGGCGACCCAACCGAAGTGGAGCGCAGCGCCACCGATCAACTGGACGTCGTAGTGCCGCTGCCCGATGACGCGCCAGGCTGCTTCGCGGACGACGGCGAACGCCTCGATCAAGACGTCGTTGACATCCTCGCCATTGTCGATGCGCTGGCGAAACTCGCCGGTTTTTGCCTTGAGGTCGGTATCGGAGAGCGCCTGCATCTGCGGCTCGAGTTCGCCGATATCGGGCACCAGCGCCTCGAGCGCACGCAGCTTCTTACCCTCGCCGGAGCGAAGGAGCTTTGAGAACGGGTTCTTAGCCATGAGGCTGAAGATTCTACCGGCGCGCGACACCTAGCACGGTCGACCCCACCAGACCAATGTCGAGGTCGCCTTGACCGCATGTGAGAGAACACGCCCAGGGCCACTCAAAATGTCGATCCCGACCGCGACGTCGCGCAGTGCGCGTCGCGGCCGGCAACGACAGACCTGCCGCTAGGGATTGCTGACACTCTCCAGGACGCCGTAAGCGCCTGCCTTGCGTCGATACACGACCGATGCCTGCCCATTCTCCACGTTGTTGAACAAGAAGAAGTCGTGCCCGAGGATCTCCATCTGCTGGACGGCTTCGCCGGGAGTCATGGGCGTCGAGACAATCTGCTTCTCTCTGACGAACTCGACGTCGGCTGGGTCAGGTATCACCACGTCTTCGACCTCCTGATACTTGTCATGGCGGCCGCCGGTGTAGTGCAGCCGATTGACTTCTTTGGTCTTGAGCTTGCGTAGGCCGCGCTCGACCTTGTGGAGGGAGCGCTCGACTGCAGTCAATTCATCGGGGCCGGACGCCTTGCAGTGAAGGTGATGTCCGTGCCCCTCGACGTGTATCTCACACACGTCTTTTTCTGATATCCGCGGATTTCGTTCCTCGGACAAATGCACCTCTGCTCGATCGAGCCCGTAGAGGTAGCGCTCAATGCGACTCACCTTTTCAATGACCATCTCTTCGAGATGTGGGGTCACCTGCACTCCACGGCTGCTGATCGTGACATTCACGGGGCATCTCCTGAGCTATTTGGTTGTCCCCCCACCATAGACGTGACCGGCGTCACAACGTAGGGCATCGGCGAGAATCAGTCATTCGGCCCTGATCCTCACTGGCGCCGTGCAGCAACAACAGCGACGCAGCGCTCCTGGGCCTCCAACAGCGCTCCCACTGCTCCCAGCGACGCTCCGGTCGTCAACACGTCATCGACGATGAGCACACAACGTTGCTTGTCAATGCAATGACCGCGACGCCGCAGCTGGGGGCCCGCCAAACGCTGCTCGCGGCTCCGTCCGGTCTGGCTGGGCCCTCGGCTGCGCCTCGCGACGGCGGTCGTCGGAATGGACAGCCGACGAGCAACTACCGACGCCAGAAGCTGCCCTTGATCAAAACCGCGGCGACGGCGGTTGCGCGGTGTGGCTGGCACCCAGGTCACAACATCGGGCTGCTCGCCTGCTCTGACGACCCGCTCGGCCATCGCCGTGCCAAGCCATTGCGCGACCGAACGGACGCCCCGATACTTCAGCGCGCCGATGATGGCCCGTGACATGTCGTCGTACTCGACGACAACCAAACAACGATCAAGACCCTCGACCGAGGCCTCGGCACATGGCCGCAGGCGCGCAATACAGCACGCACACGGCGACGTCCCAACTGTTGTACAACTAACGCAGCGCCGCTCGAACACCATGTGGCGCAAGGTAGCCCTGGGGTATGACAGCCTCGGCGCTCGAGTAGGGCTGGTTCATCAGTACCGGTAGTGGTCCGGCTTGTACGGACCATCCTTGGGAATGCCCAAGTAGTCGGCCTGGTCAGTGCTCAGCTCGGTCAGACGCACGCCCAGCGCACCGAGGTGCAACCGAGCCACCTTCTCGTCAAGATGTTTGGGCATCGTGACCACATCGAGCCCGTAGCTCTCAGCCTTTTCGTGCAACTCCATCTGCGCCATGACCTGGTTTGTGAAGCTGCAGCTCATGACAAAGCTGGGATGACCGGTGGCGTTTCCCAGGTTCAGGAGGCGACCCTCGCTGAGAATGAGCACCGAGTGGCCATCGGGGAATACAAACTCATCGACCTGTGGCTTGATGTTGACCCGTTGCACGTCAGACATCCGGAACAAGCCGGCCATGTCGATCTCGTTGTCGAAATGGCCGATGTTGCCGACGATGGCCTGGTGTTTCATCCGGGCCATGTGTTCAGCCGTGATGAGGTCTTTGTTACCCGTCGCGGTGATGAAGATGTCAGCCGTTTCCATGACGTCTTCGAGTCGGACAACTTCGTAGCCTTCCATCGCCGCTTGAAGTGCGCAGATGGGGTCGACTTCGGTCACCACAACACGCGCCCCTTGGCCACGCAACGATGATGCGCAGCCCTTGCCCACATCACCGAAGCCCAGCACACACGCGACCTTGCCGCCGATCATAACGTCGGTCGCTCGGTTGATGCCGTCCACGAGCGAGTGGCGGCAGCCATAAAGGTTGTCGAACTTGGACTTCGTGACCGCATCGTTCACGTTGATGGCCGGGAACAACAGTTCGCCCGCCTCCATCATTTGATAGAGACGGTGGACGCCAGTGGTGGTCTCTTCGGAGACGCCGCGAATACTCGCCGCCGTGGCCTCCCAGTCCACCCGACCTTCGGCTTGGATGCTGCGCAGGCGGTCCAAGAACACGCCCCATTCCTCGGAGTCGTCTTCTGCAGCATCGGGCACAACGCCAGCCTTGGCGAACTCGAGACCCTTGTGAACCATCATGGTGGCGTCACCGCCATCGTCGAGGATCAGGTTCGGGGCACCACCGTCAGGCCAGTGGAAGAGCTGCTCGGTTGCCCACCAGTACTCTTCGAGCGTTTCACCTTTCCATGCGAACACCGGCGTGCCGTTCGGCTCGTCGCGGGTGCCTTCACGTCCAACGGCGATGGCGGCCGCAGCATGATCTTGGGTCGAGAAGATATTGCAGGACACCCATCGCACATCCGCGCCAAGCGCGGTGAGCGTCTCGATGAGCACCGCAGTCTGAATCGTCATGTGCAACGATCCAGCGATGCGAGCACCGGCAAGTGGCTGGCTGTCTGCGAACTCGGCGCGCAGTGCCATGAGACCAGGCATCTCGTTCTCGGCGAGTCGGATCTCGTTTCGGCCAAAGCCGGCTTCGTTCAGATCCGCGACTTTGAAATCGTGTTCGGACATGGCTGGGATTACCTCCGTGGGGGACTTACGTGACACGGGAGAGCTGGGGTCGCCTGACACCATCCAACTGGGACAGCCCTGCCAAGTCGCCACTCTACCCGTCAGCTGATGCGAGGCGGGCAACCCCGCGCTCGCATCGGTCGGGTCATCGAAGCGACGGCAACATTTCCTCGACGCGTGCGAGATCTGCGTCGCTGAACGCCCCGTATTTTGAGTCGCTAACCGACGCGACGATCACTGCTGCAACCGCCTCTGCGAAATCTCCCGCGCCGACATGGAAGTCCCATGCGCCGCTGTGGGGCCACCAGCCTTCGGTGATGCCGCGCTGTTCGAGCCAGCCATTGCGTTGTCCATCATCGAGGTACATCACATCGAATGCGTGGCCGACTTCGTGCGCGATGACATCGGCAACGCCTGTGGGAGTGTCATCAGCAGAGACGTACACATTGATGGTGCGCGTGACGGTGTTCGTATTCCCGCGGTACCCCTCGCGAGGGCCCCCATATTGGATCGTCCAGCCATCGAGGACGGCGCGGAAGTCGTAGGTAATGAGCGACTCCCCAGCTACGCCGGTGGAGACGGGGTCGCCCGGCACGTAGGAGGCCGCAGCGCCGGTTACCGTGCCGCGAACAATCGCGATCGGTGGTGCGAGCTCCGCATCTCCGATGCTGACAGAGGATGCAAGTACGGCCTCGCTTGTGTCCTGCGAAGGTCCAGCAGCACCCAACAGTGGCTGTACCTCGGGGCGCGAGCCATCGGGGAACTGGACGAGAACCAGCGTGCCCACGGTGGTGAGCCCGACCAGGATTCCCGCAGCAGGAACAGCGAGTCGGTGCCGGAGACGACTAAACCAAGGTGACGCGGCGCCGGGCAGCATCAGTTCGCAGAGCCGACCCTCGATTTCTCGGATGTTGCGCTCGAGCGCCTCAGCGAGGACCTCGAGATCGTCATCGCGAAGCAGAAGCTCGCGGCCAGGCTCCAGCCCTCGCATGAGGTAGAGCCTCCAGCCCTCGCATGAGGTAGAGCAATGAGAGGTAGCGCCCCAAAATATCGTCGAAGGACGGGTTCAACGGCAGCACCTTGGTGCGACGTCCGGCGAACATCGCACCTTCGTGCAGATCGACAACCAACTCGGACCGTTCCGGTACGACTGGGCCGCTGGCGGCGCGATACACCGACATCAGCCGATGCACCTGATCATCGGAAAGCGTCAGCTGACCCTGCTCGATTCGGCGGAGTTCATCAGGCGAGAACGGGAGAAGCGAACCCTGACAGAGCTCCTCGATCGTGAGACCACGCTGGGTTCGCTGCTCGATCAGCAACGCGCCGAGTCGGTTCGGCGGGATCAGCGACGAGCCGTTGCTCACTTCACGAGAACGAGCATGCCTGCAGGCGTCGGCCCGACCAGGAGCCCAGCTGCGGGAACGAAAAGGCGGCGGCGCATGCGCTCTGCCATCTCGCCCAGCATTATGGCGTCGTCGTCCATGATGTTGTGGAGAACCGTCGAGACTTCCGTGGAGGCCATCTCGAACGCCGAAGCCAGTACCTGTACGTCCTCAACGCGAAGTGGGAGACGCTGACCCACTGCAGCATTTCTCAGGAGGTAGACAAGCGCAATGTAGCGTTGGAGAACCCACAACCGGATGTCATCGGAGTACCCGTCCGACACGAGCGAGACCGGAATCTCTTCGTCGTCGGCAATGATCAGCTTCGAACGCTGCTGCGTCGGCGGCGTGGAGTTGAACTCATACAGCAGACCCAGCGCCTCGACGGTGACATCGTCCAGCGTCACGTTGCCCGCCTCGATCGCATTGAGCTCGCTCGGGGTGAAACGACTCATAGAACGCATGGCCATCTCTGACACCGAATATCCATACTGCTCGCGTCGATCCGCCAGCAACGCGCCAAGGCGACGCTGGGGAACAAGACCCAGGTTTGAGGCCATCAAGACTGTCATGGGAATGCAATCGGCATCTCTCGGGCGATGTTGAGCCGAAGCTCAGCAGCCAGAGCGGCCTAGGCCAAAGAGCCCGGGAGGGGTTGGGGTGGGATCGGCGCTAGAAGGTGGGACTGACGCCGTCGGCGTCGGCTTTCGCCAAGAGGCGAGCATGTTCTGCGTCGTCGACCGTGGTTGCCTCGTCGATCAACATCACGGGGATGTCGTCATCGATCGAATATGAACGCTGCAGGCGCGGATTGTAGAGGCGGAACTCGTCCTCA
>Ga0302127_10000858_pt1 | contig 17448 bp, 11 predicted proteins | sample CB4_SCM_MG_FD_204452 | JGI IMG/M metagenome (GOLD analysis project Ga0302127, IMG submission 204452) | Marine microbial communities from Western Arctic Ocean, Canada - CB4_SCM | ecosystem: Environmental > Aquatic > Marine > Oceanic | place: Canada: Western Arctic Ocean | collected 2017-09-24
CACATATTCCCCTGAAATCATACTCCAACCTGTCGTAAGTTCACCCTGAACTGACCCATCTGCATCCTGAAGAGGTTCGATGTCAATAGACATTTGTCGCTCCAATACCCATTGTCCTTCTAAAGCGAGTTCATTGGTGCCATCATAATCATCAATTTGAACCTCAAGGTGTCCAATATCAATTCCTGAATTGGCAAAAGTCCAGTCGACTCTACCAATGAAGTGGATGACTAAACTGTCATTTTCTTTTGTTGCAAAACATGAACCCTCAACTTGAATCCGAGAGTCCATTTCTTCACAAGTTTCCAAGTTGGTATTATAGCGCATACCAAGGGTTTGATCGTTGCCAAGTTCAATTCTAATTTGTGCAATATCGGCGATATTATTGCTATCGCTTACTATTACTTTCCACCCCACTAGCCCGTTAGGTTCGAGTTGTTGTGCCCCATTTACATTTGTTTCAAATAACGGCTCTATCAAAGAAACATTAGCCCTTTCAGGGGTGCGGCTCATCCATGAGAGTAAGCCATTGGTTGGAGAAAGTGCAGCGTCTCGAATGTTCTTACCCGCTAAGTTCGTTCCTTCAAGTACAACATGAACCATTTGATGATCAGTATTCGCCGTATCATTGACCGCTAGATTCAGCACCCATGAATCTCCAATATGAGTAAATGTAAGGTTTGTTTGAATTGATTCATCAGAAGAATATTCCCCGTTTGAGTCGCTGTCATGGAGCGCTTCAACCCACACAAAGGCTTGCACAGTATCATCACTAAACCCGCCAACATCATAGAATTCAAATTCGACGTTTCGTGCTGCCTTTTCATTGATGTAGGAGCCATTAGTTGGTGATGTTGAAGTTTGGAGAGGGGCATCAACATTCAGAATAAAGTGCTTCGAAGAGGGGTTAACATTGAGGACGAAATCATCTTGAGTGCGTGCTTCTAGCCATATTCTGGCTGCACCTGAACTAGAGTTTGGAAGCGTGTGAGTAATAACTGTCTCCAGGCCGGTTTGCAGTGTAAACCATTCTCCAGATGAATTGAACCATCCAAAGTTTGAACTTTCCACATCGACATGTAATCGGCCTTCAATCATGCCATAGAGGAGCCGAGTGGCAGTTGAATTGAAACTATGGTCTACGGTCACATCGAATTGGACTCCATCGGGGTAGACTTCACCTGTCGCAACTTCTGGTCCGTCTTGACTTGAAAAGGAGGATGAATAATTGATGACATGGACATCGAGAATATTCTCTATATTGAGTGTGTCTGGACTTCTATAATTAGTCTCATGAAGGCCATGAGTTTGAATCTCAAGTACAATAAAACCACTCGGTAATCCCTCTTCGACCGCAATACTCCACTTTATTTCATCACCTTCTGTTGTCGATGAAAGTTCGACAACATTGATATCACTCAGTTTCAATAAGCCATCCGAATCATCGATTGTGAATGTTTTAGTTTCAGCCCCCCATGTGATATTAGCAGGATGGCTGTTTTGCAAAGGAAAACCATCACTGTTAGTCGGGTGTAACAGCAAGGAATAACTCGAGTTTCCAGCATAGGATGAATGGAATGTTGTCAAATTGATTGGCGCTGCATTCGGATGCAGTGAAGAAGGATGTTGTCCAAGCAGTGTCGATTCTTCAGAATAGATTTTGACAAAGTCAAGGTTTGGAATATTCCAATTATTAAGTTCAGTCGTACTGAATTTAACCCTGTATTGAATGAATGAATTTTCTTGACCTATATGCATCAATGAGTGATTTCCCAATTGGAAGAATTGCGAACTGTTTTGTGGGCCGGCAGGAAGCCAATTAAAAGTGCCGAGTAGACTCAAATCATTTCCAATTTTGTATTGTAATTGAAGCAGGGTATCGTCTGGAGTTACTCCGGATAATTCCAACCATACAGGAGATGAAGTTCCGCTCACGGTTTTTCTAAGGTCCAATATCTCCGAAGTGAGCCATCCATCATATACAGAAGGATTATCAAAGAATCCAGAAAGGTCACGATAGTTTATGCCCCAAGACGAAAAACGATAGCCAGAGGAATCCCCTGATGCGTAAATTATCGTACCATTGGTGCCAGTAATTGTATGGTCGTACATGTTTACTGGTAGTTGTATATGTTCGCTCATAACTCCAGTAATTGGGTTATAGCCATTGACATCCTTCGACAATGAGTTGAATCCAGACCCCGTTATACCTCCTGAAATAATTATTTCATCGTTATGAATCGTGGCCGCATAAGCTGCAATTTCAAACGGCAGCACAGAATGATTTGTCCATGTATCAGTCAAAACATCATACACTTCAGTGTGATTTGTTGGTGCTGTAACAGTTTGGTTGAGTGAGGGCTTGAAGTAGGTCGCAATTCCACCCATTGCATACAATTTACCATGGTATTCAACCAATGAAAAAGAATGTCGCGCTAGGCTCATATTCGCCATTTGGTCCCAAGTATCAGTATTGATGTCGTAGCGCATCAATCGATTGGTCGTATCTGAACGGTCTTTACGGCTCACCCCTCCTGCGGCATAAATGAACTCTCCAACATTATCGACTCCGGCCAGTCCAACTTCTTTTCCGCTTGGCATTGATGTACCCTCCAACCACGTATTATTACTTGAGTTCAATATCTGTACAATACCACTTGAGCGAATTTCAGGTGAATTATAAGGATGGTAATCTCCAATTGTGTAGACCTTATCACCTATTGATGAGCATCCAAAGTACATTTGTGTGTAAGCCATACCCGCATCACTAATATCCCAACTTGAGTTTGCAATATCATAAACTTCGACCAAGTTTGTTTCAGCCTCGTCGCCATTTTGCATTGGGTTTGGATCAGCCCTCCCTCCCATGAGTAGAACTTCATTCGAAGATTCGATGTGTACAGCACATGCACCGGCTCTGCCAAACATGAGGCCTGAATTGCTGATTCCCTGCCAAGAAATCAACGGATGTTCTAACACTGCTTCTCCAGTTGCCTGTTCAATTGAAACATTGCTTTGCGTGAAACCGTCAGATTCATTAAATTCAAGGTCCATGTGTAGACTTGAAGATATTTGGCCTTCGTGGAGTATAGATGGGCTGTCTTGTACTGTAAGTAATGCTTGTAATGGCGTGAGGAGCATGATTGCCATCATCATAAACGCAGGAGCGATTCTGCGAAAAACTCCGCTGTGCATGTGTGTTGCTGATGCTGTCGCTTCAATACATTTACGCTTTGCCGATTGAATTCTAATACGAGAGTTCAAGAACAGTGGGGTAGAGTTCATGATGAATCAAGCATAGATTCATTCGCTTTGGGGGTATGCGCCCTATGGAGGAGATTACTTTGTCACGTGAATATATCGCCCGAGACCCACGAACTGGCCTCCCAATTGCAGTTGCAAAACAGCGGAAATCAGTTAAGAAGATGAAAGTTGAATCAGGACCTTGGGTTACACTATCTGATGAGGAGGTATTCTCCCTACTCAAGGGTGAAACCGAAACTGTATCTGTTCGATGGAAAGACCAAACCATTTCACTTGGCCGCATTAATGCAATTCGTGCCTTAGGTCGATTTCATGGCATAAGGGTACACCAAGCACATTCCCTTCTTATTGCATGTTTAGAATCCGATGTCGTTGAAGACCGTATTGCAGCCTTGGAAGTACTTCCCGAAGTCGCAGTTCTCAAATCGGACGAATTATTTGATTGGCTTTCCGTCTTGTTAGATGACCAAGATATCAATGTCCGTAAAGCAGCAAGTCGATGTTTAACAATCACTTCTCCTGTATTCCCTTCAGGTGTTTCATCAATTTTGGCAAATGAACTTCGCTCGTCAGTAAAACATCGGATGGATGCGGCTTGGGCCGGATTGTCTGGTTTATGTGAAACTTGGCCAGAAGTGGTCGTCGACCATGTTGATTCTTTATTGCTTGAAGAAGATATGCAACTGAGGAAAAAAGCTACTGCCTTACTCAAGAAGATAGTCAATAAAGGCGGCTCACCTGTATGGGACTTAATTTCATGGTCTTTGAACGATGCTGAAGTTGAAGTTAGACGTGTCGCTGCTAAAAACCTTCCAGCCCTTGCCCGTAAAGAATCGAGAATGGCTACATTATTTGCAGAGCGTGCCTTATCCGACTCTGACTCAGAAGTTCGATTGAGTGCGATCAAAGCAGTCCAAGTATTGGATACGGACAATGGTCGCGCCCGAGACCTCGTCGTTCGTGGAACCACATCAAAAGACCTCAAAGTTCGCTCGGCATGTGTCGAACTTCTTCCTCGGCTCTTTGGAGAAGAAATACTTCGGACAATGGCAGAGGAATTGCTCAACACTGAAACAGATGAGAAAATTATTGCTTCACTCAAGGAAATGACCTTTGATGCTTCTTTAGATGGGACCGAAGCGCAAAAGAATGCTCAACTTGCCCCTTCAGCACCTGTTCCGGCTTTGGACAGAGAGGTCGCAGAGGCACATGGGCATCGTGTCGGTTTAGAGCCCATTCGCCCAACAGACACACCGCTGGCTTCTAATGAAAGCGATACGACATCGGATAAGAATCCAAAGAATGCTCAAAATACACCGGCTACTGAACCGGCTACTGCACCGGTATATCGTGCAGTTAGCCAAGATGAAGTGATGGGATATGAGGATGATTTTGAAGATGATGAAGCCGATGACGACGCTGATTATTTTTGAAATCTGATTGAAATCACTCTTCATTTTTTCGAGACCCATGTCGGTATGGTTAAGAAGGGTGGGTCAGTGGGCCGATTGCTTAGAGGTGAATATGATGGTTGAAGCATTCAATGATAAGGCTGAGCAGTTCGAACGCTTGTGGGATGGAATCACCCCGAAAGGCATTAACAGAAACAAATCCCTAAAGTTCCGCCAGTATATTTTGGAACATGTTCGACAAATGCGTCGCCCTCTTACCCGTGACAATGCACAAAAGTATTGGATGGGTATTCTCCAAGCAGAAATCGCTGAACGCGAGAACTACTGATTCCACTCGATGGGGTTGCCACCGTCTCGGCAATCCACTCGAAACACCGAGACGGAGATGATCACATGTTTACTAATACTCGCTTTGACTCTTGGGACCTTCCCCAACATTTACTTGACAGCCTTGAGAAAATTGGCTGGGAATGTGTAACACAAGTCCAAAAGGACACCATTCCACTCGCTCGCTCGGGCAAAGATGTCATTGGACAAGCTCGTACAGGTTCAGGTAAAACAGCAGCATTTGGTTTGCCGATTATTGAACGTTGTCAAGCGACTGGAGAACTTCAGGCACTGATTCTAACACCAACTCGTGAACTTGCTAACCAAGTGGCAGAGGAATTCCAAACTTTACAAGGTGAAAGCGGACTTCTCATTCAAACAGTCTATGGCGGCACTGACTTAGAAAAGCAAGCAAAATCTCTCAGCAATGGTGTCGACATCATTGTCGGAACTCCAGGGCGTGTGATGGACATGACCGAACGTGGGCATATCAACCTCGAATTACCAACTTTATTCTGTTTGGATGAGGCAGATCGTATGCTCGATATGGGTTTCTTCCCAGATATTATGTGGGTTACTGAACGCATGAAGAACCGAGAACAAACACTTCTCTTTTCTGCTACATTCCCACAAGAAATTATTGACGCTGCCCATGAGTTCATGAATGAGCCAGAGTTCATTCTAACCAATACAGAAGAATTGGATATTCCTCCAATTGATTTGTACAGCATCAACATTGGTCGCTCCAACAAACTTTGGGCCCTTGGACGATTGATGTGCAGAATGGTTGACGAGGACCAAACTATTGTTTTCTGTAATACCAAGCGAATGGTTGACTTAGCCGTTCAGAGATTGAACAAACATCGTTTTGTCGTCGAAGGATTGCATGGAGATTTGAACCAAAATCAGCGTGAAAAGATTCTCAACCGTTTCAAAGAAGGTGAAGTCAAGACCATTGTTGCAACAGATGTTGCCGCTCGAGGAATCGACGTCGATGGAATCACCTTAGTTGTCAACTATGATTTGCCAGTGGATTTGGATTCTTTCATTCATCGTGTTGGAAGAACTGGTCGAATTGGCCGTAAGGGTGAGGCTTGGAGTTTAGTCTCACGAGATGACGCCCCTCAACTTTCGAAAATCATGGCCACCTATGGATTGGACATCATTGATTCCGAAGCCCCTGAACTTCCAGACGGCATTGACCGTGACCCAGTTTCCCGCCAAGATGACTTTGGAGAAACTGCCGATGTCTTTGGATTTGTCACCCTTCAATTAGATATTGATTCTTCAGCAGCTGGTTCGTCTCGCTCTGTTGCCTCTTGGTTCCAACGTGCACTCCGATGTGATGAGATGGCCCTCGGCGATGTTCATTTCGAAGACAATTCGACTTTTATTAGCATTCACACCAGCAAGGTTGGCCTCGCAATCAAGGCGCTAGAAAAGCACGACATGGCTGGTCAAAGAGTCACAGGAACTATTTTTGAGTAATAGTTTACTCTTCTTCAGTTGATATATCTACGGCATTTGAATCATTTGATGATTCGGCAAGTGACGAAACATCATCAACAGAGCCTTTAGCCGCGGGATCTTTACTGTCAATATTTTGAATGATATGTGAGGTCTCGCCGTTCCTTTTCCAAGAGCCAGCCTTCTTTTTATTATGGCGTGAACGAGGAACCTTTTCTTCGGCTTCGATGGCCTTCTGTTGACCTTCTTGATGTTTCGAAGCCGGCCAGTTACCCTCCTCATCCGGTCGTTGTATCACCACAGAGGTTACACCAACGACAACCAGACCCAGTGCGGAGAGTGACCAAGCATACCCAATGGCATCATCCCAGCGATTTTGTGCTTGACCACAATCAGAGGAAACAAGTTCAGAAAAGTTGCAGAAATCAAGCGTCTTTTTTGCATCCATTGCTTCCTCATTTGAAGTCACATTGTGTGCTGCGAAGAGCAAGAGAAACACTGCTCCTGCGAGAAAGTAATAGTGTTTTGATTCCCACTTGCTTCTAAATTTCAATCGCCATTTCTCATCACCTGCAACATCGGAAAAACTTGCATCTAGTGTTCGTGCAGGACCTCCAACTTTCCAAAACCAGGCTACCCACATGGTAACAAGAACTGCCAAAAATCCCCATTTATAGACTGCAGTATGAAAATTCCACATTCCCGATAGACATTCAGGTTGATTCGGATTCATCGTGCAATCATTCACTGCAATTGGGAAGAACATGACGAGACGCATTATATTGAGGACATAGATGACACTACACATGACCAGAATAGAACGTATTTTGATACGCTGTGGCACACCTTCCGTCATTGCTACGAGGGTGGATAAGAAGATCATTTCATGGACACCCGCACATTCATCAGAGACATACAAGCCTACTGATTGAAAAGGACCAGGGAAATCAGAATGAACAAAATCAATTCGCGTCATCCAACCATTATGCGTTGATAATGAAGAGGCTACATATTCACCATCACTATACAATAAATTAGTAATTGCATTCCATAACCATGCTTCTGTCACCTGCAAGGGTGCCAAAGTATCCGAAGGTTGGGTCAAAAACCAGTAAAATGCTTCAACACAGAGTAACGCCAATGGGATTCTTGCATATCGAAGCCCGAGTTGAGCAACTTCAGACCATTCCAAATCCTCTTTGGTAGAGGAGGACTTAGGATTCGTGCTCATGGCTTTGCGTAGGTGTTCCTCTTCATCAAGTTGCGGTTTCTTTCACTCAACTACAGTTTGGTCACTGAAAGCCATCTCCTTCAATTTCGGAGGACTTGAAAAGGATGATGACTAGCGCATACCATGGTCGAAGTCGTTTCCCTTGGAGATGGGGCTTTGGTTTCGCCAACTCATCGGCTTGATGTCATTGGATTTTTTTGTCCAATCCCAGTCGCTGAAGCGAAAAAGGCACTTTCAAATATGAACGTCGGACAAATCCTCGAAGTTTGGGCAGATGATCCTGAAACAGTGCATGATATGCCATTGTTGGCTACGCGTGGTAAGAATAATATTCTCTCCATCGAGGAAAGTGCAGGCGAACTACGTTTTTTGATCGAGGTGATTGAATGAGCGAAGGGGTTGAACATATTCAATTGATTGAAAGTGATTCAGTCCCAAGTGAGGCAAAGCTTCCAACAATCCATGGAGACTTTCAAATTCGAATTTTTCATGAAGCAACAACTGGCTTCGACCACGTAGCACTTACACTTGGAGACATGAAAGGTCCTGACCCAGTGATAGTCCGAATACATTCAGAATGCTTGACGGGTGATGTGTTGGGAAGTTTACGCTGTGATTGTGGGCCGCAACTTGATTCCGCTTTGAAAGCCATTGTTGAGCGTGGCTGGGGTTGCTTGCTCTATTTACGTCAAGAGGGTAGAAGCATCGGTTTGCACGCGAAAATTCAAGCGTATCATCTCCAAGACAAAGGTGCGGATACACTGGATGCAAATTTGATGCTTGGGTTACCCGCCGATGGCCGTGACTACAGCATTGCAGCGAGTATGCTTATTGCTCTGGATATCTCCCGAGTCAGTCTTCTCTCAAACAATCCAAATAAGCGTGAACAATTGGAACGACATGGCATCAATGTTGTTGATTTGATCCCTCTTGTCGTCGGAGTTGGTGAACAAAACCGATTCTATTTAGAGACTAAAGTTGAACGTATGGGGCATCAAATTAACCAAAAACAACTGGATGGAAACTAAAGGGGCCGTGACCGAGAATTGAACTCGGGCTGGCAGAACCACAATCTGCCGTGCTAACCCCTACACCATCACAGCCATGAGAGGTAAGTTGCGGTTATGGGCGTGGTATTTCAATAATCCGTAAAGCGTTTCATACTTTTAAACCTCAAAACTATGAATCGAAGCACCCTCTTATTCAAGTGTATTCGCTGGCCTCGTCCATACATGCGAGCAACAAAACCGAGTCAATCGGTCGTCATTTTCCTGCTATTTTTGTTGCTATTAGCGCCTTACAGCGCTGTTTCAGCACGCACAGTGCATCAAACGAACATTGTCGAAATCTTTCCTCAAGGTGAATTTACTCAACCTTCAAATTGGACACTTGGTGCCTTTACCTCCTTTTCCGAAGACCCTGCGACTTACACTGACGCTATGGTTGCGGACCAACGCCTCACTATGGTTCACCAGCGGCCATTGAACCAAGACAGCATGACTTTTTGGGCACAATCCTCGCCAACTGATTCGAATAACTCGATGGGTAGTCCTGATGGGGCAACCTCTTGGTCGACAGGCCCAGAAATTAAATTATCTTCGTTCAATGCTTTTGGTTCAACGGGTTATGATATTCTTGCAGTTGATGTAGTCGTTGCTTTTTCAGTGCCGGACCAATTGTATCAAGACTCAGTTCGGATTTCACTCAATTACGATGGTCAATATGAGCCTTTAACAACGTTTTCTCACACACAAGGTCCACTAAATTATCTTTCGAATATCTGGTCCTATAATGTATCGAGTCTAACCTCTTGGGATTGGAACATGATACAAAATTCAATCGTCACTTTGGATTATGTTTCTGTTGGTACGACCGATGATTCACAACTTAATGTTGATGCAGTTGGCATTCAAGTAACCATGAAGACGCCCTGGTATGGTGGTGAATATGGCTCAGCCCAAGCGCAATTCACTGGTCATGAGATGCCAATTATTGGTCTCGACTTCATGTATGGAACATCAGAAAATATGGCGTTGGCTGAATGTGGTCTTCAATCCAGTATTGCGGGTTCATCCGGCCTTTGGACCAGTGAAATAATTGAAACACCTCCGAACCAACGCATTGGAAGAGTCCACTACACTTTGGAAAATGAATCCCTCGATGATGTGACGCTAGAGTATTCCTATTCAGATGACGGTGTATCCTTTTCAGAATTTGCTTCGATGGATGAACATATGCTTCTTCCCGACCATTCTTTTACTCAACTTAGAATCACCACCATAGATGCTTGTATTTCTACATTCACAGTTGATGTCAATGACCCAACACTGACATTGCAAGGGCGAATTTTTGGCGATGTTGATGGTTTAGATTCAGTCTACTCACGTTGGCTTCTTTTTGTCAATGATGAGTTGGTGACCAATCAACCAGTGGCATTGTCTCCTTCATTGTCCCTTTCACTCCCTATCGGTAAGCACATGACAGCAGGAGATACTTCAATTAAAGTAGAATTGAAAACATGGTTCACTTGGGATTCACTCGGAAATGCAAGCACTACTGCCCTTGAAGTTTCATCGATGACCATCACAGGGGGCTATGAAATCGTGTGGGATGAAGATCCAGTTTGCCTTCCAGTTGGAGACCAATTCTTAACTGAAGATGGCGGTGGACGCATTTTACCATTTTTGTATCGTTGTACAGATGACCGGACATTATACGAAGACCTCCAAGTTAGTTTTTCTAACTCCAATCCAGATCTCGTCGTTGTTGACCTGACCGAAGGCGACATCCGCTTGTCTCTTCAATCTGAATCTTCTGGTCAAGCTACGATTCAAACAACAGCCACAGACTTCGCCGGAAATACTTGGGTTGAGACTTTTATCGTAAATGTACAAAATATTGACGACACACCAGTACTCCAGGAGTTTCAATCATTAGTGCCAGTTGAATTGTCAATTCCAACTGAAATTTCTTTTGATTATACCGATGTAGATTCATTTGGTTTAACAGCGTCTTCAAATCGTTCATGGGCCACAGTGGATGTATTTAATAAAACATTGACAGTAATTGCACCAACTCCAGGTTTCACTTCGGTGCTGATTTCATTGTGCGACCAAACCTCTTGCCATGAGAGAATCTTGGACCTCGAAGTTCTCGCCCTCCCCGACCTCTTTGTCGAGGAAATCGACCTTGGAACTGACATTGTCCGTTCTGGTGATATTATTTCAATTCGAGTTCTTGTTAGAAACATAGGTCAAGCAGAAGCAAGTTTGATTTCAGTTCGATGTGAGGCTAATTCAGAATTGATTGATTTCGAAACACTGCCCTTGCTTCAACCAGGTACAGTTGCTTATGTGACCTGTGATTGGCAAGTTCCTGCCGATAGGGAACAAGTTCAGATCCGTGCAATTATTGACCGTGGCCTTGAGATAAGAGAAGGACAGGAAGATAATAACGAGGGATTACTGGCTGTCGCCATTGAGCCTGCCCTGTCATCACTCGATGAACATTCAAATTCAAACGCAGTTTCGGATGGAATGTTTTGGGGACTTACGGCAGTTGCGATATTAGTGATCAGTTGTTTATTTGTTTTCTTAACTCCAGCGAAAATAAAGAAATTGAAATGAAAATGCTTTCCTCGCATTGAGATGATAATACCATCCCGGATGACGGATAACGCGAAAAACGCCCTCAAACTTGATAGGGAGACCGTCTCACAAAAAATTGCTTTGAGGCCGTGGGGGCCGTTCGACACCTGTTGACAAAGTGGATGTGGGAATATGTCAGTATTGAAAATACGAATAGAAACAGACGAATATATTTACGAAGAGTATGTTGAAGCTTGAGAATCAAATTTGATTCACTCTGGAGACTTCCAGCGACGAGGGTACAATCCTTCATCGAGCAAGACCATATTTGGTCGAGCAACTTCACCTTCGTTAATAGCAGCGATTTCATCCGTATTGAGCGTGAGCGTTACAATTCCAACAGTCTCACCTTTGAGTGTTTGAATCATCACTTCTTTTCCAGCTTTCACTCCTGATTGAATGCTGACCAGTCCAGGCCGTAATAACGGTGCACCATGGGCTAAAGCAGCAGCAGCACTGTCCTTTACAGTGGCAGTGGGTAAATCGAGTAACAACTTCTCAATAGGATGAATTACTCGTAGCAAGGCTTCAGGTTGGTTACATTCTTTCCAGAGCCAAACAGCATCAGCCAAATCTTGCATAGTGATGCAATCTTCTAATTTGAACACACCAGTATTTTCACGTCGCAATTCTTTCAATTGAACTTTCATATCCAAAAGCAATCCAAGATCACGAGCCATTGTACGGATGTAGGTGCCAGCTTCACAGTAAACTCGGGCAATCATATCATTTCCCTTCATCTCAATGTTCTCAAAGGTGAAGATTTTACGTGTTCGAACTTGAACTTTTACCGCAGAAACTTCCGGTGGGACATTGTAAACACGGCCAGTGAGTTGCTTCATTACTTTTTTTAGTTGGTCCTCATCAGGAGTAGTTGCAAATCTGAAAACGCAAATGTAGGTCTTTTTGTGAGTGAGGATTTTTTTGGTTAGTTTCATGGTTTTTCCTGCCATCAAAGGAAGGACGCCTGTGGCAAACGGGTCTAGGGTTCCTCCATGGCCCAAGCGTTCGAGCCCAAACAGGTCACGAGCCCAAGATGCGAGTTGATGTGAAGTAGGGCCTGCAGGTTTATCCAAGAGAATAAATCCAGAGGCGAGACGCTCTTCAACATCACGCTCATCGGGGATACCGCCGATGGCGGGATTGGTAGAGGCAGCTGCATCAAGAATGTGTAGTGTCATAGATATTTCTCCAAAATTGTGATAGTGGCAGCAAGCACTTCTTCACTGCCAAGGTTTGTTGCGTCAAGTAATGTGGTATAGGGTTCGCGCTGTTCAGGTAACAGTTGGTAGAGTTCCATAAAGCGCTCAGCATCAATCGCAGAACGTTTTTTATTTGCTGCAAGGGCTTCTTCTATAGATATTCCTTCTCGATTGGTGACTCTCTTTGCTCGTTCATGTTCATCAACTTCTAACCAGAGCCGAACACAGGGGATTTCCAATCGGTAGGCCCACCATCCAGCTAATCGTGATTCAACAATGTCTGCAGAGTTTTCCAGCATTTGCTCTTGTAAGAGTTTGTCCAGTGCACGGTCAACTTCCAGGTCTTCTTTACATAAATCTCCAAATTCCTGAAGCGTCATATCACGGTTTGCAGCTTCATTTCTAAAAACATCACCACCGTTGAGGGATGTCCAACCAAAATGCTCTACGAGCCCTTTCACTAAGGTGCTTGTACCGCTCCCCGGGTGTCCTGACACGGTGATCCGTGGCATCTCTACACCCACTCGTGTCGACAAACATCACAACGTCTACTTCGAGTTCCTAGTTTGGTGATCATAGTGAGACCGCATTCTGGGCATTCATTTGCATCCCCCTTCGTCAATTTTTCGCCGCTTTCTTCCTTCGGCCATACTTTTGATTTGTTACGGTTACTTGGATTGTTGCGTTGGCTACGTTGTTGTCGACGTCGAGCATCATTGTCCCTAGAGGATGTTGAAGAAGCAACAAGGTGGAGAAGCGGTTCTTTGAGCGTCTCTCCAGCGGCAACCAAAGGATGGTTACGGTATCGGAACAATTTGATGTGACGGTCGATAATTCGCCCGAGTGGAGCACTCATGCAGATATATGCACAAATCCAAGCCGGGAAAAAGAGGAATTTATCTTCCAGTAAGTTCCATTCCGATGCCCAAGGCAACGATACATAATCTACTCTAAAATCTTCCACTGCACTTGTCAACCAAGCGAAAATACCGATGATAAAAACCATTGTAAACATCATTGGCTTCATTGCTCCCATCTGAACTTTCAATTGTTCAGGCATCATTTGTTGCTGAAGAGTAGTCGCTTTTTCCTGTAAAATCGGGTCACGTGACACACGTGCATCGTTCATCATTTTACGGACTTGACCTTGACGATGCCCGATATGCGCTTGGGCCATCGGGTCAGTAAAAAAATTCCGTAGGACAGTATTCATAGTCATTGAAAAGCATCCTAAAATGAGTACAGTGAGGACGAAATATGCTTCTTCAGGGAGAATTGGTGACAAAACAGGGTCAGCAATATCGCCCAAAGTAGAACGGATGCCAGGATTCATGATGAGGAGAGTCATCACCACCATAATTCCAAGCATCATCAGCATTGATCCACCAGGAGGTTGAGGTGGCGGGGGTGAATTCCCGTTGGACATGAACTAAGGGCGGCGCATAGAGGGCATGAAGGTTCGCTTAGATTCGCCTCTCATGAACCACACTTCACACATTCAGTACCGAGGGATTGAAACGAGGGGGGGGCATCGGTCAGTCATGCGCCGAAGAGAACCGTTGGATTTGGACCGAACTTGGCGTCATTCATTACCCATGCCAATGCCCAACCGCCCTGTTTGCGTCACCTTGGATGAGGCTGTTGAACAATTGGAAAGATTATCGAACCCCTCTCGGGTATTTCTATGGACCGATGCTGAACGACGATGCCCTCCGGGTTGGGGATTTATCGCAAGTGTTCGCCAAGGCGTTCCGCCACAGGGAATTGAGGCTGAACTTGAAGCATGGATGGGTCAATATCCTGACGCGTGGTTGGCTGTCGATTTGAGGGACGGTGTGATTACACCGTCAACACATAGGTCCCTGGAAATTGTTCTTTCCAAAGTGGACAGACCAGTTTTGATACTCGTGAGCAATTCTTCAGAAAATGAAAATTGGCCACAATGGATTTTGCCAGAATAAGCGTAATTTTACGCTTTTCTTGAATTTAATCATTCGAAAGTGAATGAGCAAACTGTGCATGCTGCAGCATCTGATGCATTCACTGCCATACATATTGGGCAATTCTTATCTGTAGATTCATCTTCAGCCGCAGGTTCTTCAGCAGTTTCCTCAGCCGCAGGTTCTTCAACAGTTTCTTCAGCCGCAGGTTCTTCAGCAGTCTCCTCCGCTTCAGGTTCTTCAGCAGTCTCTTCAACTACAACTTCTTCCTCGGTTGCTGAATCTTCATTCCATGCTTTAGCAGCAGCTTCAAGTTCAGCCTTCTTGAGATAGCCGTTATCATCCAAATCAAAGTTCACTGCATGAGCAACAAATGCATCACGTTCACCGACATCAATGTCAGCAGCAGCCATGACACGGAGCAAGACATCCTCTCTCCATGAGATGTTTGATTCAACTTCTTCTTCAGCCTCAGATTCCTCATCGGACTCTTCAACAGAGGATGCGATATCATCAGTTTCGACTTCATCTCCAAAGTGAACGCCGTGGAATCGGTTTCCTGCTTCACCATCAATGACGCCTGGGCCAGTAATTTCGAAGGAGACTTCCAGTCGCTCACCCTTTTCGACAATCGGGATAGTCCATGTGATGTGTGTTCCACCTTCACCGGATTTTGAGTCCATTTCACAGTCGTCACGCTTGTCGTTGTTTCCACGTATCAACCAATCTTTAATTTCGAATTTTTCCGGAATGATATCGCTAAGAATAACATCTTGCAAAGCGGTATCCCCATCGTTGGAAAAGAGAATCAAGACTTCGTGACGGCCTTTACCGCCGATCTTTTGTGTTGTCTTACCAAAGGAGAAATCACGTCGGTTGTGAATTACGCTTATTGCAGGTGCTTCAGTTGTATCTCGTGTGCAAACCGGTCCGTATCGCTCTGCACTGAATTCAGTTCGAGCAGGTGCGGTAATGTTTGAATTATCAGGGGATGGGTCAGGTGCAATCAAATCGTATTCGATAGTCATGTTCTTTCCAGGTTTAAGACCAACTGGGCCTCTAGCACCGACGGTAATACTCAAAGTATGACCATCTCCATCAGGTGAACGGTTTGTTTTCTCAAGTGTTATACCACTAGTGATTTCTGTTTTGATTTGTTCAGCATCGAGTTCTTTGCCGTTGATTTTAATGGTCATGGCTGAGACATCAGGTGCATCGAATAATCCAGGGACGTCATCGGTAATTCGCATCAAATTGATATCCGAAGAACCATTATTGGTCAATGTTAAGCATGCAGACACCTTTTGTGAACGGTAGGAGCGCAATCCAGTTGTCGAGTATACTTTTTCCAAGTTCGCTTCGACAACTTGTAGAGTTTTTGCTTCAAGGCTGATTGAGCCTTCGGTACTTCTGCTTGCACGAGGGAGGATTGTGTAAGCAAGTTCAGTAGCAAAGTCAGGTTTAGACTGTGCCATAACTGAACGTTCTTCACTTTCCCACTTTCCATGGGGCTTGACATCTTGTCGAACATCACTAATGTCGAAAAGTAAGTCGTCGCTTCCTTTCATTCGAACTTGGAGTTTCACCAAATCGACAGCAAACGATGAACGGTTCTCAAACGTAGTTCGGCAGAGCCAGTTGTCTGGTCGTTCATCTTCACGGACACGCATATAGGAGAATCCACGGCAGAAAGCATCGAGCTCTCTGAAGTTCAAGTTTGAAAGTGTAGAATTAGAGGTATATGTTGCCGATGCAACACCAGCGTTGATAGATTTAGTTCCAGATACAACGATGGTTCCTTCGATACTCAGCACTTGCTTTTCACCTGCAGAAAGAGAACCGACATCCCAAGTGAGTGTATTTCCATCAAGTATTGCTACTCCAGTGCTGGCAAATGTCAATTCTTTCGGAAGTGGTCGAGTCACTACGACGTTGTTAATTGCAACTGATGCCATATTTTCAACTTCTATTTCCAAAGCAATTGTTCCACCTTCGTCGCTGGATGCAACGGAGAGGGAGTGCTCCTGTGAACGAGCAGGATTAGTATCAAGGCTTTCTCGGAGAACAAGCATTCTCTTGCCGTTAACTTTGTATTTCATGCTATAATTCGCACCAGCTTCCAATTCATCAACGGAAACATTATCTCCGCCGATATCAGTAGCATCGGCATGATCGAGCATCACATCGATATCATAAACTCGGTCTTCAGCAGATGGGTTATTCACCTTGAGCGTTCCTTTTACGGTTTGCTTGATGATTTCTCCATCAGCACTCAATGTTGCTTTTTCTATTTCATGGAGTGTTCCTTCGAGTTTGTCACCGAGTACTTCGTCGACTTCAGCGCTGCTCCGAATAACGGCTCCTGCTTGTTCACCTAACAGGTTGTCAGGGGCTCCAAGTACTGGGTCTGATAAAAGGGAGGCTGGAAGGGGAGGGATTTCCCCTGGTTCTTCAGGTGGTGCTGGAGCATCAAGAAGTGCAGCACTACCAGAAAGTAGGTCCGATTCTTCGGAGGCCATAGGCGGAGCAGGCGGTGCTGGAGCACCAAGAAGTGCAGCACTACCAGAAAGTAGGTCTTGCTCCTCAACAGGCGCTTCAGTTTCCATTTCCGGCATTGGAGGCATTGGTGGCATACCTGGTGGTGCAGGAGGTGCGTCCATTGGTGGAGCGCCCATTTCTGGCATTGGTGGCATTGGAGGCAAAGCGTCCATACCAGGAGGTGCAGGTGGAGCGTCCATTTCCGGCATTGGAGGCATTGGTGGCATACCTGGAGGTGCAGGAGGTGCGTCCATTGGTGGAGCGCCCATTTCTGGCATTGGTGGCATACCTGGGGGTGCAGGAGGTGCGTCCATTGGTGGAGCGTCCATTTCCGGCATTGGAGGCATTGGAGGCAAGGCGTCCATACCAGGAGGTGCAGGTGGTGCGTCCATTGGTGGAGCGCCCATTTCTGGCATTGGT
>Ga0302127_10000859_pt1 | contig 17447 bp, 15 predicted proteins | sample CB4_SCM_MG_FD_204452 | JGI IMG/M metagenome (GOLD analysis project Ga0302127, IMG submission 204452) | Marine microbial communities from Western Arctic Ocean, Canada - CB4_SCM | ecosystem: Environmental > Aquatic > Marine > Oceanic | place: Canada: Western Arctic Ocean | collected 2017-09-24
ATGATAACTATGGATTCACCACAAAAATATTGGCTGCAAGTATTAGACACCCTATCCATTTACTTGAGGCTGCACAAATTGGCGCTGATGTGTCTACTGTTCCACCAAAAACATTGATGCAACAGTTTGATCATCCGTTAACAGAAAAAGGTATTACTGCATTTTTAGCGGATGCAAAAGAGTGGGCTACTAAGTAAACTTATTTTGTACACTTAAGCTATTTTTTTAGCTTGAGTGTACAATAAAGCATTAAATTTGGATGAAATTAAACGAAAATATTAATTTTAATTTCAGTGTATTTATAAGCAGTTAATCTGTTAAAAATATTTTGTAATTAACATTAAAATTTCAGCAAGTTTTTGAGCTATTTTTTTCCAACTGGCCGACTCCCATTTTCAATAGATGAAAACCAGATTCATTATTGAATGTTTTGGAAGTTGTTCCATAAGTGAATGCTAAATCAGGGTGTTTTTCAGCACCCTTAGTAAGGGGCTTTTTCATGTGTTCCGACATAGACGACCTCCATTAATTTTATTTATTTATTTTCAACACCCCACACCACGACATAGGTTGGTTTCCCTTTTTTGATGTGACAGTGATACGTATTTTTATTACCTTTTAATTAAATCTTTTACAAGTGTGAGAAATAAATTATTAATTCCCTCAGAAATTTTTTTTAGACCTTTATGACACTTGTTTGAAATACGTACAGCCCCCATTTATATAGTGAAAAGGAGTCTTATTTATGAAAACATTATGGCGGGTACTATTATATATACTAGATTTTTTGGGGTTGTTTAACTGGGTGAAAGACTTCCTTTTATTTTTTTGTTTCGTTAAATACGTAAAGGCTATAAGGAGAAACTAAAATGCCACAAACAGTAGGCAATGGTTGAACAAGCGAAAAAAAAGAGCCCAGCTGTATCTAGCGAATCTCAATATTTACGTTACGAATTTTTTAGAGTTGCTGAAAAGATCGGTAAAGATAAATATGCATATCTTAGCGAGATACTTGAAGACTTTGCTATCAATTTTACTTCTATTTTCAGATACGGTATCTGAAGATGTTTCAGCGCCAGAGTCAGCATAAGTTCGAGTTACTGAATTAACTTATTTTCCTGACGTTTTGTATCTCAGAGTTTCTAATGACCAATCTAAATGGCCCCTTATGCCATCTTCCATGAGACCTATAAATAATGGCACGTCTTTATTGGTGTTGTTTTTTAATGTTTCAAAGTGTTTGATTTCTGACTCACACATTTGGATCGAGGCTAACAACTCATTATTCATCGAAACACGTTCTTCTTCGCGCTTAACCATTACAAAGTCTTCTATATCGTTCTCCCGGCTTTTTTTTATTAAAGAAACCATATCATTTGTACAACATATAACCGTGCATGCCTGTTGCAGCAGGTCGTCTACATTGACGGTTTCGGGGTCATCTGAACATATAGTAAGCCCCCTTATTAACACACCAATTTCAACTATAGGCTTAATGGCATCTCCTTTATTACCTTTAAAATATTTATTTACACTTTTGGTAAAACGAGACATATCTAAATCTGGTGATGCATCTAACAGTCTTTTTCTAATATCTAATAGTGCGGAGGCTAGTTGTGATATCAACGGATAGTCTTGAATTAAAGGCGCTTCCGTATTGGGATGATTACCTGTAAACAATACGCCCATCATCATGCGATTCATGGCTACTTCTTGAATAGGATCACACTTAAAGTCATCATGACAAAACAACCAAGACACAAAATCTGTCACTATATTTAACATGTCTTCAGACTCTTCTCTATAACAATAGGCACATAACGTTGCGATGTCTGCTTTGCAAAATGTTTTAAAGGCTTCATCTGATTTTTGATACATTTGATGATATAGTACCCATTGCTCTGTATGCGCTTTTACTTGTTGATGATGTTCGTTTATACCTGTATAAAATGGATCATATACGGTTTCTACTAGGTCTATATCATCTAGTGATTTCACGTTTAATAGGCGGTACTTTAAAGAAAGAGGCTCTCGTTTTGTCGTGATCATGGCAATCAGTTTTTTCATAGTTATAGACCTTTTTGTTTAACGATAAAAGGACATACAACATAAAATAAGTTATTACTTTACGCCCCTAGCGTTATACACAGTTCAAATGGTATTTCTTGTACGTTACTTTTAACAGTATACACCTCAATAGATCCAGCACGTTCTAGGTCTTCTTTGATTAACGCCATCACCGGTTCTACTTGCGGTGTACACGTTATCGTTAAAGACGAAACAGGGTGCTTCATATTTTTTTGAGCTTGGGTTTTTGCGGTTCTAATTTGAGATAGTATACCAATGGCGTGCGCTACAATACCATCTACTTCTGGCACATCAACAGCCTCTATTTCGGTTATACTTGGCCATGATTCTTTATGGATGCTAAGGCCGTCTTTTTGAAACTTCCACGACCATACTTCTTCTGTAATAGTGGGCAAAAATGGGGCAAACAGTCTTAAATATACGCTTAACGCCCATTCTAATGTTGCCATGGCCGATCGTTTTTTAACGATGTCTTCCTCTCTGTATGCTCGGCCTTTTACCAATTCTATATAATGATCACAGAACTGCCAAAAAGAGGTTTCTGTTTTTTCTAGAACAGATGCATATTCAAACTTTTCAAATTGTTTTGTAGAAATCTCAATTAATTGGCGTAACTCATCGGCATACGCTTTATCTATTGGCTGTGTGATATCGGCACTACTTAAATCTGAAAACTCTTGTATTTGCATCATGACAAATTTAGAGGCGTTAAATAATTTTGTTACTAACTTTTTACCGATAGAAAACACGCTTTCTTCAAATGCAGTATCAGATCCTAACTTAGCTTTGGCCGACCAGTATCTGATGGCGTCTGACGAATACTCTTCTAATAAATGACCAGGTGTTACTACATTACCTTTTGATTTGCTCATTTTTTTTCTGTCTGGATCTAATACCCAGCCGCTAATCGCCACATGTTTCCAAGGTATCTCGTTACTGTGCATCCATGCTTTTGTAATGGTGTAAAAGGCCCATGTACGAATAATTTCGTGAGACTGGGGGCGTAAGTCGAAAGGAAATACAGATTGGTGACGGGCGTCGTCTAATGGCCACTTGCTGGTTAATTGAGGTGTTAAAGAAGACGTTGCCCATGTATCCATAACATCGGGATCGCCCATAAAGCCACCAGGCTGATTGCGCTGCGACTCTTGAAAACCTGCCGGGCAATCTGACGATGGGTCTACTGGGCATTGGTCAGGCGTTGCATAAATAGGTGAGTCATATTGAAGCTCGCCATTTTCTTGTACCGGATACCAAACAGGAAACGGCACGCCAAAAAAGCGTTGTCTGCTAATGCACCAATCTTGGTTTAAACCTTGTACCCAGTTTTCGTAACGTGTTTGCATATACGTGGGATGCCAACTTATTTTTTGGCCCTGCTTAAGTAGTGCTTCTTTGTGATCTAATATTTTTATAAACCACTGTCTGGTAGAAATAAATTCGATGGGGCTGTCGCCTTTTTCGTAAAATTTAACCGGGTGACTAATAGCTTCTGGTGTTTTTGATAAGTAAGGCTCTAATAATTCTACAGTTTTTTTCTGTGCTTGTTTAATACGTAGCCCTGCTAATTGGTTATACGCTTCTTGAGCAGCTTTTGGTTGAACGCTGTTAAACGGAGCCTCGCCAAAGGTTACGTCTAACAATCTGCCGTTTCTACCAATAATTTGTTTAATCGGTAATTGAGATTGCTTCCACCAACTAACGTCATTAGAATCGCCAAACGTACATATCATTAAAATGCCGGTGCCTTTGTTTGGATCGGCATGTTCTGCTGGCAAAATAGGCACTGTGGCACCAAATAACGGTGTTATGGCTTGTTTACCAAAGTATGGTTTGTATCGCTCGTCATCTGGATGAGCAACTACAGCTATACACGCTGATAATAGTTCGGGGCGTGTTGTTGAAATAACAAATTCACCGCCACCTTCTATTTCAAATGTAATGTCGTGATACGCACCGGGCCTGTCTCTATCTTCTAGCTCGGCTTGTGCTACGGCTGTTTGAAAATCTACATCCCACATACCTGGGGCTTCGTGGTTATATACCTGATTTTTATCGACTAAATCTAAAAACGATAATTGAGATGTTTTTCTGCAATTGTCATCGATAGTGGCATACTGAAGATCCCAATCAACAGATAGCGCTAATTTGCGCCATAAGTCTTCAAATACAGCTTCATCTTTTTGCGTTAATTGCGCACAGGCTTCTATAAAGTTTTTTCTGGATACATCGGTAAAGTCTGTTTGTTTTTTGTCTGCTTCTTTAGGTTGCCAATCTGGGTTATACGGTAAGTTAGGGTTGCAGCTTATCCCAAATACATTTTGCACGCGTCTTTCTGTGGGTAGGCCATTGTCGTCCCATCCCATTGGGTAAAAAATATTTTTACCTTTCATGCGGTTAAATCGTGCTTGCACATCGGTTTGTGTGTAACTAAACACATGCCCAATATGTAACGAGCCCGATACTGTTGGTGGCGGCGTGTCTATCGAAAAGGTCTCTTCTCTTGATTTTGTGGGATCCCATTTATAGGTATTATTATCGTTCCAAAACGTTTGCCACTTTTGTTCGGCTTCTTGATGATTGTATTTTTTTGGTAGTTCTTTCATGGGTACTATATCTAACATATTTACCTTATATATGCTAGCTTTAGGCGTAAATGACACACGCTTTTAAACACACTATTTTGCACCTTCAACAGCTGGCTGCAACCAAAGGTATTCAATTTGGTTTAGACCGATTTAATGCTGCTTTATTGTTGCTAAATAACCCCCAAAACGATCTTACATCTGTGATTCATGTAGCTGGCACTAACGGAAAAGGATCTACACTTGCGTTTTTAGAAGCGGGGTTATTAGAAGAAGGGTATTCTGTGGCTACGTTTACGTCACCACATTTGTCGTCTTATTGCGAACGGTTGGCACTTAATGGAGCGGCTATTTCTGAGCCTTTATTTTGTGATTTATTTGATAAAGTTAAACCTGTTTTATCTACAGTAGCCCTTACCGAATTTGAAATTTTAACGTTGATGTTTATTGTGTTTTGTCAGCAAGAACATCCCCAGTATATTCTTTTAGAAACAGGGCTTGGCGGACGCTTAGATGCTACCAACTGCTTACCGGCGGTAACGGCTAGTATTATTACAGCTATTCATTATGATCATCTCGAATATTTAGGCGATACTTTAACTGAAATAAGTGGCGAAAAAGCGGGCATTATAAAATATAAGTGCCCGGTATTTACATTTAAACAAAATGCGGAGATTATGACGCCTATTTACAAAAAATGCAAACTTAAAGAAGCACCTCTTGATATTATTGATAAATGGGTAACTTCAACAGATAACTGGCAGCTAACAGGTGATCATCAGTGCCTAAACGCATCCCTTGCAGGCGCTGTGCTAAGTGCTCTGCTTAAAAAGCCTAAGGCTACTTTTTTACCCGCCTTCAAAAAGGCTAGTTTACCCTGCAGGTTTGAACACATACGCTATAAAGGTTGTACGGTGATATTAGATACGGCACACAACCAACAGGGTATTGATATGTTATGTCAAAACCTGGCACGTTATGAATACAGTGGCCCACTTACCGCCATTGTAAATTGCCAAAAAAACCGACCACTGTCCATATTTTCTTCTTTATTTAAACACGTAGATCAGATATACTGTTGTGACACGAAAGATGCACATTTTTATACGCCTGACGCGTTTAAAATGGCCTTTTCGGATCTATCGATTATCTCGATTAATGTTAATGACATTTTACATTTATTACCGACACTAACAACCGCCGTTTGCACGGGTAGTATGTTTTTTGTAGGCCCATTACGATCACATCTAAAAGACGACCTAACGTGCTAATTTGTGGGGGTAGGGATCGAAGAATATGCATTAGACAACATTACGCTGTCTTGGTTGTGTATCAAACTGAAGAATATGAAGAATTCGAAGAATCACCCCACCCCAACATATCCATACCCTTACAGGCTAGCGCTTAAACATTTATAATAGCGCTATGTCACCTATCAAACGTCGTTATTTTTTTTACTTTATGTCTTACGCTTTAATTGTTGTGATCGCCTTATTTTGCCTATTTATGAATATTAAAACCGTACCAATTGTTGAAGAGCGACAACAAGTTGTACTTCAAAAACAATGGTTAGAAGAAGAAAATCGCGAACTTTTACTAAAAATAGAATCACTAACGTCATTAGAAAACGTAGAAAAAAAAGCCACGAAGCACCTCCATATGGTACGGCCAAAACGGATTATTAACTTAAAATGAACAAACGCTTAAAACTATTACAAATAGGCATGTGTATTATTTGTTTGTGCTTTGTGTTTCGCTTGCTGTATCTGCAAGTGATTAAGCACGACTTTTTTCTTCAAAAATCGACCCATCAAATGAAACGTATTATTAAAGTGTTTGCCCATAGAGGGCTAATATTTGATCGTAATCAACGCCCCTTAGCATTAACGCAAACCACGTATTCTGTTTTTGCGTTGCCACAAGACATAGAAAACAAATGGGTTTACGCTAAACATGTATCAGGCGTATTTAAAAACGATCCTAAGCCACTTAGAGATAAGTTATACGCAACAAAATCGCCTTTTTTGTGGGTGGATCGCCAAGTTAGTAAAGACCATTATCGTAGCTTAAAAAACCTAAACTTAAAGGGTATTGGCTATATCAAAACCGAAAAACGTGTGTTTCCACAAGGCCCCCTTGCCGCACAAGTATTGGGTTTTGTTGGCATAGATAACCAAGGCCTAGGTGGTTTGGAATACAAGTACGATCATTTATTAAAGGGCTCACCAGGTAAAATCGTACTAGAACGCGACCCTCGTGGGTTTCAATTAATATCCGGTAGTCGAAAAACCATTCCTAATTATGATGGGCAACATATTGTGACAACATTAGATTCTAGACTACAGTTTTATGCCGAAAAATATTTAAGAGAAGGCATCAAAAAAAACGACGCAAAAAAAGGCCAAGTTATTATTATGAACCCTAAAAACGGGGATATATTAGCCATGGCATCTGTACCCACTTTTAATGCAAACCACTGGCAAGACGCTCCGGCATCAAACCGTAAAATCCCCTCTGTTGCAGATGTATATGAACCTGGTTCGGTGTTTAAAATCATCACACTTGCCGCTGTACTAGAAGAAGAGTTGGTTACTACAGCCACTATTTTCACAGTACCCGAAACACTACGTGTATACGACAGAACAATTCATGAAGCCCATGACAGAGAAGAAGGCGATACCGATCAAAAAACAACATCTGAAATCATTGAACAATCGTTAAATGTTGGCACAGCCATGTTAGTTGACCTGCTACATAAAGATCAATTTTATAGTTATTTAAAAGCATTTGGATTTGGTGAAACAACCGGTATCGAACTACCTGGTGAATCTAAAGGCCTACTACGCCCCGTTAAAAAATGGTCTGGCGTTGATCAGTCTATGATTTCTTTTGGGCAAGGCATTGCGGTTACATCCTTACAAATGGCATCTGCAATTGGTGCCATTGCCAACGATGGCATGTACGTGAAACCACGTATTGTAGATTACTTTTCCGACCCTAACTTTGAAACCCGTAAAGGCGTGGCTATTAACCAATCGCATCGTGTTGTTAGTGTAGAAACGGCACGCCAAGTTAAACAAATAATGCATAACACTGTTGAGCAAGGTACGGGCATGATTGTACGCCTTCCGGGTATTTCTATTGCTGGTAAAACAGGTACGGCTCAAAAAGCCAGAGACGATGGCCGAGGCTATGCCAAAGGCGAATACATGGCGTCTTTTATTGGGTACTTTCCGGTGGAAAACCCTGAAGTATTAATTTTAGTTGTGGTGGATACGCCTAAAAAAAGCATTTGGGGCTCGTCTGTTGCAGGCCCCATCTTTAAAAACATAGCAAAAGTGGCCATAGATCATCTTAATATACAAACTAAGTAACCTTACTTTTTCTTTTTTTCTCTATCTAAATAATCTTGATACGTGCCGATAAATAACTCGATGCCTCTTTCTGAAAACACGATTAACTTTTGGGCTAAGTAATGCAAAAACGTTTCGTTATGGGTCACAATTATAGAGGCGCCACTAAACTGGTCGATGGCTTGCACCAATACGTCACACGAATCCATATCTAAATGATGAGTGGGTTCGTCTAGTAGCAATACGTTTGAAGGCTCTAATAAAATTCGGCCTAATAGCACTCTGCTTTTTTCGCCACCTGATAATACGCTAATTTTCTTTTTAGCTAAATCACCCGAAAACATCATGGTGCCACATATCTTTCTTACTTTTTCTCTGTCCCCAAAGTCGTTGGCCCGTTGCAGCTCTTCTTCTATGGTGTTGTCGTCACTTAAAACAGATATATTTGTTTGGCCAAAAAAGCCACATTTTGTAGCGCCATGGGTGGTAATGTCTCCCGATAGAGGCGCCATGTTTTGAGCTAAAAGTTTTAGTAAAGTCGATTTACCAACTCCGTTTTTACCAATAATACAGATGCGGTCTTTTACGCCTATTTCTAGGCTAAAATTATGAATAATATTTTTTTCTTGGGCTGGGTATTTAAATTGCAGTTGTTTTGCTTTTAAATACGTTTTGGCTTGAAATGGGGCTTCGTTAAAACTAAAGGCTAAACTTTGAACATCTGATAATTTTTCTATCTTATCTTCTCGTGCCAGGGCTTTTACCCGTGATTGTACCAATTTAGCCATATTGGCTTTAGATCTAAACGTGTCTATAAATTGTTGCGTCTTTTTTTCTTTTTTTGCTTGGTTAACTCTGGTTTTTTCGTGAATCTCTTCTTCTTCTTCTATCTTATTATATACATCCAATGTACTGCCTTTTAACTTCACCATACCTTGGCGATGAATGGCTATTGTGTGGTTGGTAATAGTGTCCATAAAATGACGATCATGAGATATTAAAATGAGTTCACCGGGCCATGACTTAAGAAAATCCTGTAACCATCTTACCGATACTATATCTAAATAGTTAGTCGGTTCATCCAGTAACAACATGTTGGGTTCGTACGCCAAACACTTTACTAAATTTAAACGTATTTGATAGCCACCCGAAAACTCTTTAGGGTCTTTATATAAATCTTCTTCTGAAAACCCGATACCTAAAAGTAACTTTTCTACTTTCCATTCGCTGTATTCATCATCTGGCCTTAAGCCTAAACAGCCTTCGCCTAATACGGTGTTTTCTGTAAAAATTAAATGTTGTTTTACAATGCCAATCGAGTACCCTTTTGGTATCGAAATTTTACCCTCGTCGGGCTCTAGTTCTTTTGTAAGCATCGAAAATAACGTGGTTTTCCCCGACCCATTTCTGCCCACAAGACCAATTTTGTCTTTGTAGTTAATATTAATCGTTACATCGTCTAATAATTGCTGTCCCGAAAACGACAAGCTAAGGTCATTAATAGTAATCATGGTTGGGGATTATAGCACACCCTATTTTGTTTGTGATACACTGTGAGAATGGCTAAAAACAACCCTACAAACATAGAAATTTCAGACGAATTTAAAACAGCTTTAACGGCCATGAGTTCTACAAGCGATCATTTATTTATTACGGGTAATGCCGGCACGGGTAAATCGACTCTGCTGTCTTATTTTAGAAAACAAAAAGCTAAGGCCATTGCCGTGTTGGCGCCTACGGGGGTAGCCGCTATTAATGTAAAAGGCGAAACCATTCATTCTTTTTTTAGATTTAAACCTAACATTACACCAAAAGAAGCCGGCACATTGGGGCTTCGGTTAAAAAACACGGCTATGTTTGAGCATCTGGAAGCCATTATTATAGATGAAATTTCGATGGTGCGTGCCGATATGATTGACTGTATCGACCAATTTTTACGCTGTGTTTTACATAAACACGAACCGTTTGGCGGCATTCAAATGATTTGGTTTGGCGATTTGTTTCAGTTGCCACCGGTTGTTACCAGAGACGAACGGGCATATTTTTCTGACGTATACAAAACGCCCTATTTTTTTTCTGCACATGTTGTTCAAGACGTTAACTTTGATTTGGTTACGCTTGAACTTACCAAAATTTACCGACAACAAGATCAAAACTTTATTGCCATTTTAAACGCTGTTAGAACAGGTGAGTTAACAGCCGCTCAATTAGGCGTTCTAAATAAGCGTGTTATGCATCAGTTAGAAAACATCGACACAAACAGTATTTACCTCACCACAACCAATGCTAGCTCTCGTGAAATAAACGCCCAAGAACTCACCCTACTACGCACCCCAGAATTTTCACATAAAGCCTCGTTTAGCCAACGGTTTGAACCTAGAATGGCCCCAACAGAAGTAAAACTTGTGTTAAAAATTGGGGCCCAAGTTATGTTTATCAATAACCACCCATACGGCCAATGGGTTAACGGCACATTAGGTACCGTTGTAGATATTAGACCACACGAGCTAGAAGTAGTGGTTAAAACAGATACAGGTGAAACAGTAGCTGTATCGCCTCATAAATGGAACATGCACAAACACACATTTAACCCCGAAACACGTGCCCTACAAAAAGTAAGTGCTGGTAGCTTTATGCAATTTCCTTTGCAGCTAGCCTGGGCCATTACCATTCATAAGAGCCAAGGTAAAACATTTAATTCTGTACGTATAGATATGGGATACGGCGCATTTGCAGAAGGCCAAACGTATGTAGCCTTAAGTCGTTGCCGCACACTAGATGGCATTTATTTAAAACAGCATCTACGCTTTAGTGATGTGATTGTGGATCCGGCTGTTGTTGAATTTTCTAAGCCTCAGACGATGTCTATTTCTAGTTCGTCATAAACCACCGTTTGCCCGGGTTTTATTTTGCATTTTTTTCTTAGTTCTATTTGGCCGTCTACGGTTACCAATCCGCTTTTAATGGCTATTTTGGCTTCTCCGCCAGATTTCAAAGGCACTAACAACTTTAGTAGTTGGCATAATTCAATATAGTCTGTTTCGCATTTAAATGTTTTTTTCATGGTTACACCGCTATTGGAAATTTTATAAACGCTTGGGGTTTATAATTATGTAAGGTTATATCGTTAAATTCTATATCTAAAGTGGGTTTATTGGCTAACGTTACCGTGGGTAATGTTTGAGGGATACGTTGTAGTTGCTGTTTAATACCCTCTATGTGATTGGTATAAATATGCGCATCGCCAAATGTGTGTACAAAGTGACGGGGTTTTAAGTTGCACTCTTGGGCTACCATCATTAATAGTAAGGCATAACTGGCAATATTAAACGGTACGCCTAACGCGATATCGGCCGAGCGTTGGTATAACTGGCAATCTAAATAATCGCCGGCTACATTAAACTGAAAAAACATATGGCATGGCGGTAACGCCATTTTGTCTATGTCGGCTACATTCCAAGCGTTTACAATGTGTCTACGCGATTGTGGATTGGTTTTAATTTGATTAATCACTTGTTTGATTTGATCAATATGATGCTTTTCGTATTGGCCGGCTGCGTTTTGTTTATAGGTGTCCCATTTTCGCCATTGGTATCCGTAAACAGGTCCTAGTTCGCCATTTTCGTCGGCCCAGGCGTTCCATATTTTGGTGTTGGGGACTAAACCGTTATTAATATTGGTTTCGCCTTTTAAAAACCATAGTAATTCCCACACTACACTATCAAAAATAACTTTTTTGGTGGTTAGCAATGGAAACCCCTCTTGTAAATCAAACCGTAGCTGTGCGCCAAAGTAAGAAAGTGTGCCGGTTCCTGTTCTATCTGTTTTTTCTTCACCGTGTTCTAAAACGTGTGAAACTAAGTCTAAATATGATTTCATAGTTGCCATATTATCATAATAATAATTTCTTTTCCTCGACTTGTTATGTTATACTCGATTGTATAATTTATGCTTTTTCTACGGTCAAAAATTAAATTTTAATTAACACTTTAAGGAGAATATCTTTGTCTTCACAAGAAAATTTAAAACAGTTTGCAAACATTAAAGTTATTGGCGTTGGCGGCGGTGGCGGAAACGCCGTTAACCGCATGGTAGCAGCCGGCGTTCAAGGCGTAGAGTTTTGGGCCGTTAATACAGATATACAAGCATTAAATGTATCATTAGCCGATCAAAAAGTTCAGATTGGTGCCAAATTAACCAAAGGGTTAGGCGGCGGAGCTGTTCCCTCTATAGGCGAACAATCTGCTAAAGAAAGTAAAGAAGACTTAGACACCATGATCGAACAAGCCGACATGGTATTTGTAACCGCTGGCATGGGCGGCGGCACCGGTACAGGTGCTTCTCCTATTGTTGCTCGTATGGCTAAAGACATGGGTGCCTTAACGGTAGCCGTCGTTACTAAGCCTTTTAAATTTGAAGGTCCTGTAAGAAGCAGACAAGCCGAAGAAGGCATAGACAGCCTACGTCAACACGTTGACGCTATGATTATTATTCCTAACGACCAATTACTATCTGTAGTAGAAAAAATGACCAGTATGGTTGAAGCCTTTAAAATAGCCGACGATGTATTAAGACAAGGCGTTCAAGGTATTGCCGATTTAATTACTATTCCTGGTTTAATCAATCTTGATTTTGCTGACGTTAAAACAGTTATGAAAGACAGTGGATCAGCCATGATGGGCATTGGTAGAGCTGGCGGCGAAGGCCGAGCTATAGAAGCGGCTAAACAAGCCATTGCGTCTCCTTTATTAGAAGAAACTATTGATGGTGCTACCGGTGTTATTTTAAACATTACAGGTGGCGAAAACTTATCATTACATGAAGTACATGAAGCAGCCGATGTTATTTATGCATCTGTAGATCCAAATGCTAATATTTTATTTGGTTCTGTTGTAGACGAAACACTAAAAGACGATATCGTTATTACCGTTATTGCTACTGGCTTTAACAGAAACGAACCGCTTTCTAAATTACAAACCAACTTGTCGCTTGAAGAAGACAACCTAACAACAAGCTTAACAACGCCTACGCCAGAAGCGTCAGACGTACCGGCCTATACAACACCGTCTTATACAACGGCGTCATACGCACCTACTGTATCTGCAAAACCAACACCTGCGCCTGTATTAGAACCAGAGGCGCCATCATTGTCGCCCTACTCTATGCCCGCTAACCCATTAGATGCATCACCACTATCTGGTGATAACAGCCTTTTATCGCCGCAAAGCACGCCGTTAACAGCACCTGCTCCAACGGGATCTGGGTTTAGTTCATCATATGAAGATAACAGAACAGTATCACCACTAGCTGGATCAGCGTTTAGTTTTGATACACCAACAAGTGAATCATCACTTATACCAGATTACACACCAGCACCTGAACCAGCTGCTACACCTTATTTTGAGATGCCATCAACGTTAAATGCTGAAGAAACAAGTTTTGCCGAAACAACACCTAGCCCAACGTACGAAACCTACAAAGCCCCAGAGCCTACATATACGGCCCCCGAGCAACCAACGCCGGTTGAACAAACGGTAGCCACGCCTGCAGCTAAAGAAGCAGACGATGTAGACGAGTTCGACTTAGACGTTCCGGCTTTTTTGCGTAATATTAATTAAACAATAATCTATTTAAACTACCCAAAACAACTGCTCTGTTGTTTTGGGTAGAACCAGCTAACTTGAAAACGTATTAATGCCCATACAAGCAAGGCCAAAACGAAATGGAAATGCTATTCCAAGCCCTACCGCCCTTACCGTTTCTAAACTCATAAAACTAGACCTTTGCCCTACATTCGATAAACTACTCGCTGTGGTATTTGTAGTGTTAGTACCTAGGGTACTTACATTCTCCAGAATGCCATTAATGGGGACATTTTGTGCGGTACTTACAACTGCATTTCCAATATTTTGCGCACTATTCGATAGATCGCTCGTATCAATAGCTGGCAAACGTACATGTCTTGATGGTCTTATCGAACTAGCTAAACCATCGATCACTATAAGATTAGATGGAGTTGTACTGCGATTCATGCTGCTTGCTGTTCTGTTGGATTGATCAGGACTGACTCGGCTCGTGTTTGATGGTTTGCCCTTTTTACCTGTTTGTTGAATAGATTGGTTATCTGGTGTCGGTGTTACTTTTTTTCCCATGATATATTCCCCCTGTTTTTAAATTATCGTATTTTATTAAAAAAAAATTTCATTTATTTTCAAAGAATCGTTATTTTAAACTCAAAATTGATAAAATATGGTACTGTGTTTTTATGATTATTAACGTAAAAATGGCCTATTTATGTATGCATTAGTAGATTGCAATAGCTTCTTTGCGTCTTGCGAGCGTGTGTTTAGGCCCGATCTTCTTACCAAGCCTGTTTTGGTGCTGTCTAATAACGATGGCTGTGTAATTGCGCGGTCTACTGAGGTTAAGCAACTTGGCATTAAAATGGGCGAACCGTTTTTTAAGTGCCGGCCAATTATTAAGGCTAATGGGGTACATGTTTTTTCGTCTAACTTTACGCTTTATGGCGATTTTTCTAACCGTGTGGTGGCTACACTACGAACGTTTACACCTTTTTTAGAGGTGTACTCTGTTGATGAGTCGTTTTGCCATTTTACAGATAAAGACTATCAACCAAGTTTGGGGGATAGTATTAAAGCACGTGTATTAAAATGGACAGGCATACCCGTTAGTGTTGGGTTTGGCAAAACAAAAACGTTGGCTAAGCTTGCCAATCAATTAGCCAAAAACTCACCCACTGGCGTTGTAGATATTCATGACTACGACATGCAAATACTGGGTAAATATGTACCTGTAAGCGATGTTTGGGGTATTGGGCGTCAGTTAACTAAAAAGCTACAGCGATATGGTGTTCATACCGTAAAAGACTTTTTAAATTTAGACGAAAAGTGGGTTAAAACGCACCTTCATATGCCTGGGCTTCGTACGTATATGGAATTGCATGGTACGGCTTGCTTGGGTATCGAATTGGACACACCTAATAAGAAAACTATTTTAAGCTCTCGTACGTTTGGGCGTGCTTTACAATCTTTTGCGCATCTTAAGGGTGCTGTGGCTAATAACGTGTCTGTTGCCGCTGAAAAGTTGCGTCGGCAGAACTCTGTTACTACCTCTATTACGGTGTTTATTGCTACTAACCGGTTTAAAGGTGATCGACATTCTGTTTCTTATACTATTGGTATTCCTGTTGCTACCGATGCTACAAACGAATTGATTCAATCGGCCATGATAGCTTTGGAACGCATTTATATGTCGAACAAACAGTATAATCGGTCTGGGGTTTTGCTTAATGTGTATACGCCTAATACGGCCATACAAAACCACTTATTTTCGCCCGTTACTGACAGACAATTAAGTAATCAAAAATTAATGAAAGCTATGGATAAAATTAATGCAAAATGGGGTCGTTTTTCGTTGGTTGTGGCTACGGGTGCTATTGATAATCGCCCTTGGAAAATGAATCAAAAAAATCGGTCACCTCGGTATACCACTAGCTGGGCGGACTTGCCTTTGGTTAACGCTTAGGTAACGGATTTATAGACTCAAAAAAGCTGTTAAATTTCTTACTGCCGGCTTCATCTTCTATGTACGTATCTATTCTCTTCAGAAGTTCTGAAACAGACCAAAACGCTGTAGGCCAAGTGCCTGAAACTTGATCATCTATTGCGGTCATAATTAAAGGTTCTCCGTGCTGACAAAGGTGTTGAATACTTCCTTTTAATTCGAGTAACTTACCGGCTTGCTTAAGGGCTGCAAAGTCTTGGTCTCCTGGCCTTAAAAAATAAGGAACATTGCTAAGGTACATGCCCCCAGATAGCGTTACATCATGACGTTTTAAGGCGTCCCCTACATGTTTTGCAGAATCGGGATCAGATAAATCGAGTTGAATAATAACTGAAGATAAAAACACCTCTTTTAATCGTTCAAAATTTTCGGGCTTCCAGCATAAATGAATAGCTGAATCAAATGTGTATGCTTCCAAAACAAACTGTTTGATAGATGCGTACGTTTTAGCTTTTTCGTCTTCAGATTTTATTTCACAAAACTGCTGCGTCACGTACCCTGCCTTTAAAAAGACTCTACTGGTTGCAGCTTTTTCCACTTGTAGCTGACTATACTTATCAATAAATTCATTAAAATCAGCAGCAGTTGCTATGCTTTCTTTCATCTCTTTAAATAGACTTACTTGATCTTCATTAATATCTGCCAAAATAGTAATATCTGCTTGCCCCAATTGTTTATGAAAAACAGCTGCATCTAATGCAGAAAAACCACCAATCCCTAAAGTTGCAATGCGTTCTAAAGGTTTTTTTGAAGATATTTCATGTCGTTTTGGCATTAATTCAGCATATGAACGCTCTAATAATCTTACTGTATGGACCATATGTTTATGGTCTATTTTGGGTAACTTGTTATCTAATTCTGTTTGAATTTTAGCTGCTACCGTTACATCCGTTAAAGGGCAACTACCGCTTACTATTTTTCTCATCATACATAGTTATCGGGGTTTTAAAAAAAAAGATTTCTCTTTTTTTATTAATTAAACTTTTTTCTAGATCGTTTCTTTTTAAATTCTAAGGCTTCTATTTCGGCTATTAATTTTATATAGCTGCCTACTCTGGCTGCAGATAGGGTGTTGTTTTCTATGGCTTCTTTTATGGCGCAATGCTCTTCTGGGCCATGTTTGCAGTTGTTAAATTGGCAGCTTCTGGCTACGGCGGCTACATCATGAAAGGTATTATTGATATCGTCTTTTGTGGCCCATAGTTGTAACTCTCGCATGCCGGCTGTGTCTATTAAGAGGCCTTTGTTGGGGATTACGACTAACTCTCGTTTGGTGGTGGTATGTCGGCCCTTTGCTACGTATTCTCTAATATCTTGTGTGGCTTGTCTGTCGAAGCCTAGTAGTTTATTAATTAAGGTAGACTTTCCTACACCGGATGAGCCTACAATAATGGATGTAACGCCTGGTTTTAGGTAGGCATTCATGCACGTAACATCTTCTAGGCAACACATAATATGGCAATTTAAATCAGGCATAACGTCATGTATGTCAGTTTGTTTTTGCTTGGCATCGTCTACCAAATCAGACTTATTTAGTAGCACTATAGGAAAAATATTAAATTTTTGAGCCATCACTAAATAACGCTCTAGGCGTTTAATATTAAAATCTTCTTTTAAGCCCATCATAATAAACATTTGGTCTATATTGGCGGCCATTACCTGTTCGTCTAAACGATAGCCAGCGCCTTTTCTGGAAATATAAGATACTCTTGGGTAAATGCTCTCTATTACCGATTTTGTAGCATCTAAGCATACCCAGTCGCCTACTTTGGGTAAGGCTGTTTTGGCTAGATCTTTTTTTAGTCGCCCGGGTACTTCTACCCATTTTTCGCCTTCT
>Ga0302127_10000862_pt1:0-12500 | contig 17432 bp, 14 predicted proteins | sample CB4_SCM_MG_FD_204452 | JGI IMG/M metagenome (GOLD analysis project Ga0302127, IMG submission 204452) | Marine microbial communities from Western Arctic Ocean, Canada - CB4_SCM | ecosystem: Environmental > Aquatic > Marine > Oceanic | place: Canada: Western Arctic Ocean | collected...
TATATACATCAAGGACATAATGCTCGGCTTTTTCTTTGAGAGCAATCTTTTCCAAATGTTCTATAATTTGTGTACCTAACTTATGGTTTTGATATTTCGGATCAATTATTAAGCTATCAATTTGCAAAAATTTTCCTGAATGTAATCTGACGCTAATCCAATAAGCGGTGATCGCTATTATTTTGGATTTATCTTTTGCAGCAATAAATTTGATATTATTTTGGAACATCCATTTTACATTAGCCTGGAATTCTTTTTTAGGCATATCCGGATACATATATGCATAGACTTCATATGAGCTATATAATTCTTTTAAGGTTTTTATATTATGAATTTTAAAGTTATTTGAGGTCATCTGATTTAGAGATTGCTTTACTATTGCTAAATTTTGGTATAATTAAACAGTCAATTAGACAGAAAATAAAGGTTTTCTATGGAAAATAAAGTTAAAAAAGTTGTATTAGCATATTCAGGCGGTCTCGATACTTCCATCATTTTAAAATGGTTGCAAGAAACATATGATACAGAAGTTGTAACATTCACTGCAGATTTAGGGCAGGGCGAGGAAATTGAGCCAGCACGGAAGAAAGCGGAAGCAATGGGTATTAAAGAAATATTTATTGAAGATGTACGTGAAGAATTTGTAAAAGATTACGTTTTCCCAATGTTTCGTGCCAATACAATATATGAGGGAACTTATTTATTGGGTACTTCTATTGCGCGCCCTTTAATTGCTAAGAAACTTATTGAAGTTGCGAATAAAACTGGAGCAGATGCTGTATCACATGGGGCAACTGGTAAAGGAAATGACCAGGTGCGTTTTGAATTGGGCTGTTATGCATTAAAACCAGATGTACAAATTATAGCGCCATGGCGTGAATGGGATCTTAATTCACGAACTAAATTAATAGAATATGCCAAGAAGCATAATATACCAGTTGAGATGGGTAAGGAAAATGAAGCTCCATATTCGATGGATGCTAATTTACTGCATATTTCATATGAGGGTAATGCCTTAGAAGATCCATGGGTAGAATATAACCAAGATATGTTGCAGCGTACTGCAAAATATAATGAGTTACCAGATGTGGCAGAAGAAATAGAAATTGAATTTAAATCTGGAGATCCAGTTGCCGTAAATGGTAAAATACTAACACCTGCAAACTTACTAGCTAAGTTAAATGAATTAGGTGGTAAGCATGGTATAGGAGTGCTTGATATTGTAGAAAACCGTTATGTTGGTATTAAATCACGCGGTGTTTATGAAACGCCAGGTGGGACAATTCTTTTGCCAGCTCATCGTGCGATTGAGTCTATTACTATGGACCGAGAAGCTATGCATTTAAAAGATGAGTTAATGCCACGTTATGCCAAGTTACTGTATAACGGATATTGGTTTGCTCCAGAACGTGAGATGCTACAAGCAGCAATTGATAAATCACAAGAAAATGTAAATGGTACAGTGTGTTTGAAATTATTCAAAGGTCAGGTTTATGTAGTAGGGCGCAAATCTCCTAATACTCTATATAATGCTGACTTAGCATCTTTTGAGAAAGACGGTGGTTATGATCAACGTGATGCTGCCGGTTTTATAAAAATTAATTCATTACGCTTAAGGCAATTTTATAAATAGAGAAATTTTATGTTTATACAGACTGAGGAAACTCCAAATCCATCAACTTTAAAATTTACTCCAGGTGTTCCGGTAATGGGAACTGGTACAGCTGCTTTTGCTAAAAAAGAAGATTGTGCCAATTCACCTTTGGCTCAAAGTCTTTTTGAATGTGAGCAGGTTAGAGGAGTATTTTTAGGATCTGATTTTATTACTGTAACCAAAACAGATGAGCTAGAATGGGAAGTTCTTAAGACTGAGATTCTTGCTATAGTCATGGATCATTTTGTATCTGGTGGTGAAGTAATTATTAAGCGTGAGAAGAACGAGAAGCATGAAGTTCAAGCTTCAGATTCTGATGTTGTGATAAAAATCAAAGAATTGCTTGAGGAAAGAGTCAGGCCTGCCGTTGCAATGGATGGAGGAGATATAATCTTCCATAAATATGAAGAAGGTGTTGTATATCTTGAAATGCATGGAGCTTGTTCAGGCTGCCCTAGTTCTAGTGTCACTTTAAAAAATGGCGTAGAAAATATGTTAAAACATTTTATTCCTGAGATTTCTAGAGTAGAAGCTATAGAAGAATAAAAGTTTTCAATTAAAGCTATTATGGCCTTAAAGCAGCAAATTATAAAAGAAGCGCAGAAAAAATGTGCGGAATCAAAAGCCCCATTCATTAGCACTCGCTCATATGGTTTTGGTGGGCAATATATGGATTCTTTTTTATCATTTGCATTATTCCCTTTTAAGATTCCCTATGTTTTTCTCAAATTAGCGCAGGATAAGGATGTGGGTCAAAGAAGGGGTGGGCATGGTGAGATCGGTATGACGGTTCGGATTTTACCTTTTCTCCCTGTTTTTTTAAAAAGCCAATTTGATTTAGGGCAGAAGGATTACTTTGCGGGAAACAAACCTAAGACTCAAAAAAGAAGCGAAACTCCTAATAATTTTTTAGTAACAGTAGCAGCGGGGATATTTGCTGCAGGTGGAGCTATCGCAATAGCATATTTCGCCGGCATAAGCATAGGTATTCTTGCAGTGCTAATTAGTGGTACACTTGCTGCTATAACTGCTGTAGGTGCTTATACAGCTAGAAAAGATTATTATAATAGTGGTTATGATGATGCTTATAGACAGGCCGAAGAAATTGGAGATAGGCTATGTTTTGATAAGGTCAAAGATGTTTGCATTGTGATGCAGAAAAAGGACATAAAAGACTTCTCGCAATTGTATGATTTAGTCAATAAATGCGAAGAGACTATTGTTTTAGACCAAGCGGATAAGCGGCTGTTGCAGAAGTTTGTTGTAGACGAAGCGGTAGGTGATTTAATTTACAGAGCATCTAACAAGACTAACTTTATTGCTAGCAAATCAGAATCTAACAGAGTTGAGAAGCAGTTTTATGCCGCTGCTAAGAAAATCTCGAACCCAAAACTAAAAGAAGATGTGCAAGAATATATCAAGGAGTATTCTTTTGGTGATATTCGTGAGATGTTTAATAGCGAAAGATTCACGCATAAATTCCTAGATAAGATAGTAGATGAGCTGAAAGACGTCGAGTTATCTAGCGCATTTAGGGACCAGAACGCCAATAATGCAGAGAAGAGTGCAGAACAAAACACTGGGCAATCTATGGGGCCAGTATAAGAAATAAATTGACTTAAATATAAATCTTTCTAACCTCTAATCTCATAAAAAATAAGAGGCTTATGTTTAAATTGAAGTTATGGCAGCAAATATTTTTAGGTATGCTTTTGGGTGGCCTAGTTGGAGTATTCCTAGAGTCAGACTCTATTTATGTAGAGACCATGAAGTTCTTTGGTGATGCCTTTATCAGATTAATTAAGATGATAGTTGTACCTTTAATTTTCTTTTCAATAGCATCGGCTATTACCTCAATGGAAAAAAGCCATTCACTAGGTAGAATTGGTGGTAAAAGTATCATGATATATTTGCTATCTACAGCAGTTGCAATTGGTATAGGTCTAACTTTAGCAAATATTTTTGATCCATCCGCAGGGGTTACCAATACTAAGATATTTGGTGATGCTTCAGATATTGAGCCTGAAACTCTATCTGTATTTGGTGCAATTTTAGAAATGATACCTGTAAATCCAGTAAGGGCTTTAGCAGAAGGTAATGTAATACAAATTATAGTATTTGCTCTTTTCTTAGGTACGGCAGTAAATATTGCTGGTAAGAAAGTGCAAAGAGTAGCAGATGCATTAAGTGCAGTTGCAGAAGTTATTTACTCTCTAACTGGAATCATTATGAAAGTTGCTCCAATTGGAGTATTTGGTTTAATTGGTTGGGTTGTTGCAACTCAAGATCCGCAAGTTCTGCAGTCACTCGTTAAATTGGTTGTTGTAGTGGTGTCTGCATGTCTGTTACATTCAATTGTAGTTTACTCACTTTTCATTGCAGGTCTTGCAAGATTAAACCCGATTACGTTTTTTAGAAAAATCACTGATGCTCAAGTTTTTGCATTTTCTACATCCAGTAGTTCTGCAACACTTCCAATTACCATGAAGGTTGCTGAAGATAAGCTAGGAGTATCTAAGGGTACTGCTAATTTTGTATTGCCTCTTGGTTCAACTGTGAATATGGATGGTACAGCTATTTATTTAGGTATCTCTACTGTATTTGTAGCAGGTCTAGTTGGTGTTGATTTAAGTTTTGCTGATTATGCAAAAGTAGTTTTCACTGCAACGGTTGCATCGATTGGTGCGGCAGGTATTCCTGGTGTGGCATTAATTATGATGTCTATGGTATTTGCATCAGTTGGTTTACCAATTGAGGCCATTGCGATTATCGCAGGTGTTGATAGATTGCTTGATATGGTAAGAACTACTGTAAATGTTACAGGAGATTTAGCTATATCAGTTGTGATTGATAGATCTGAAGGGACGTTCGATGAGGAGCTATATAATAGCAAGACGAGCGACCTAAAATAAGATCCATGCCTAAGTAAAACCCATCTAGCATTGCATATTTTACTGCATTGCCCCGCTTGTGTATAGTTATACAAGGCGCGGAACAATCTAGAAAAATCTACAATACTAGCTGGGTTTTTCATCATGCCAACGTACTGTTTACTGGGGTTATTACGCGGGCAAGCCGCGGTATATGCTTCAGTTAGGGAGGTAATTAATAAGGCCCATTTGCATCCATGCCATGTTTATGATATAATATGCGAAATTTATTAATTATTATAGGTAGGGATATGACTAGATCGAGAGAAAGATTAGGGGCTTTAGGTGCTTCTGCTGAAGAAAATGAAGAGGGGTTAGGTAATAACCATGTAGAAAATACAGATGTTCCAGTTAGGAGTCAAGGATATTGGGAAAAGCAATTAAGCACAATATATGCAGCTCTTAGAGCTGATGACATTGCGGGAAATACCGTATCGGCAGCTGTGATGGCATCTCTAGCATTAGAAGGAGTTTCAGCGGAACAAAAAGTTGCTGCGATACTCGCTGCTTCTGGAGTAGCTACCTTAGTTACAACTGGTGGTAGAAAGGTAAAAGAAGCTCTTGCATCCAGAACTGAAGTAGCTCCAGATGAACAACCAGCATTAAAAGCTGCTCTTAGTCCTTTTGAAATAATAAAGGATATGCGTAAAGGTCTCAAAGAAACATGGGCTGTTGGTCCATTGGTAGCAACAGTACTTTCTTATCATTTAGGTGTTGAGATGTCTCATGATGGCCATAGTAACAATGGGGCTGAAGTTGAGTTTGAGTCTGATGGTCCGACAGTGTCTCCAAGTCATGCGGTAGTTGATACAAGGCGTCCGACTCTAAGACCAAGTCCTGGATCACCAGCTCCTACTGCGGGCAATGGTATTCGATCTGTCTCTCCAACTTCTGGATCATCTAGTGTACCATCAGCGGCATCTTCTAGTGCTCCAACTGTGGCGCAAACTATTATTAATACCTTTTTTCCAACAGGTGGGCCAACAAGTGACCCAACAGGTAATCCGACTGGACAGCCAACTTTTTCGCCTACTATTCTTAATACTATTCTTGCAAGTTTTGCTCCAACAGGTTCTCCTTCAATATCTACTGTAGATCCATCGAGTACGCCTACAGTAGCTGCAACTTTGTTTTCAAGCGATCAACCTTCTAGCCAACCTACATCATTACCTAGTTGTGTTTATGCAGATGATGATGATGGTTTACCAAGATGTTTACATGGTAGACGATTAGAAAATCATCTAAATTATGTAAAAGAGCAGGTATCTACAGAAAGACAATTGGCTGAGGAAAGCGGAAGCACGGAGATGGGTTTCTTCGGACATTTAGCTACATCTTTAGTAGCTGGTGTTGCAGCTCAGGCAGGGGTTGCAGTTGTGCAAGGTGTAGGTGCTAGAAGAGAAGCAGTCATGAAGGGTTTTGCAGAGAGTAATCCAGATGGAGCGCCAGGATGGGGACCATATTTGGGATTTCCCAAGGACAGTTGGGGGGAATATCTACTAGGTCGTAATGCTGCTACTGCGCAGGTTGGAGCAGACCAGATAGGTGGGATATAGAATCCTTAACATTCTTTTGCTTCATGAAAAATCCACCGATTAGGAAGCAATTGATACCTAGGTTTTTGATTTCTTGGAAATCTTGAATTGAATTAATGCCGCTTTCGCAAATTGCGAGGCGGCTTTTTGGTATTAGGGTTTTGAGAGTTGTGATATTTTCTAGGGAGGTGTCGAGGGTTTTTAGGTTGCGGTTGTTAATGCCTATTAGTTTTGTTTTTAGTTCTAGGGAGTCTTTTAGTTCATCTTCGTTGAATGATTCTACTAATACATCTAAGCCTATCGAGTTTGCTATTTCTTCATATTCTTTAGCTTGCTCAACTGATAGGTAGGCCATAATAAGTAATATGGCATCTGCTCCTAAATATTTAGATTGATAGATTTGATATGGGTCTATGATGAAGTCTTTGCGTAAGATGGGAAGATCGGAATTTTCTTTGGCTATCTTTACATATTCATTGCTGCCTGCAAAATATTTCTCATCCGTTAAAACTGATATGCATGCAGCTCCACCATCTTTGTAATCTTTAGCAATTTGGGCAACATTAAAATCTTCACGAATTAATCCTTGAGAAGGAGATTTTTTTTTGATTTCTGCAATAATGGCCGTTTGATTATTTTGTAATTTAGCCTCAATGTTACTGGTAAATTGGCTGGGCACGTTAATGTTTTTAGCAAGAGAGCGCATTTTCTCCATAGAAATATCCTGACTATCCCTAATCACTACTTCCTTTTTATATTCACAAATCTCTTTAAGGATATCTTTCATATTTTAATTACTTAGTGCCTTTGCGATATTAGATTGTTAGAGGCTAAATATCAATCAGCCAGGATTGCTAATTGTATTAGGCATGTTAAATGTGTTCTGTAATTTATTTTGTGTAGCATGAAGAAGGCATTTTCTCTAGTTGAGTTATCAATAGTATTAATCATCATTGGCCTGTTGGTTGCAGGAGTATCATCTGGCTCTAAATTAATCCATCAGGCTAAGATAAGTACGATTATTACAGAAATAACGGACATCAAAAACTCAACAAAGGCTTTTGAGATTGTATATGAGCAATTGCCAGGCGATTTTGATAATGCGGAAGGTTTCTGGGGAACCTATAATTCTAGTACTAACCCAACAGGTACAGTTAATGGTAATGATGATAATGTAATAGTCCTGGGCAACGAAGGGTATAGAGCATGGCATCATTTATCTCTAGCCGACGTTTATTCAGGAGGTTTCTCTAGTGGCTCTACGTCTGCATTTGTGATTGGTACAAATGTGGTGGAGTCTGGTTATTCTGGTGGGGTATATGGGATTATAGGTGGAGTTAGAAATGGATATAGGGCTAATTACATTCGTTTTGGAGTTATATCTGGTGTGAATAATAATGCTGGGATAGTTTCTGCGCTTGATGCTTATAAAATAGAAAAAAAGATGGATGATGGTGATCCATCTAGAGGAACTGTTAGAACAAATGCTTCTGGCTATGTTAATGACAATGCGAAGCCTAACGGAACTGTGTGTATTAATGGTAACTTTACGGAAAGTGATTTATCATTTGTATTTGCCAGTACTGGTGCTGTATGCGTGATGGATTTCGAGATTTAGTATTATCTACGTCTCATAGATTCCGGATCAAGTCAGGAATGGCATAGAATTTGGCAACCCTAAACGGCCAGCTTAGTCTTCCGAATATCTCTCTCGTCATCCTGAACTGTCAACTCGTCATCCTGAACTTGATTCAGGATCTATCTATCATCAGCTAATACATTAGAACTATTCCAAGGATCCCATTTAAGGCAGCCATAGATCCTGAATCAAGTTCAGGATAACAGGGGTGTGAGGGGTAACAGGCTGGAGGTGTTTTTAACATATCCTATCAGGCCAGAATTAATTCAGTTATTGCAGACATCACAGATATAAAAAATTCAATAAAGGCTTTTGAGATTATACATGAGCAATTGCCAGGCGATTTTGATAATGCGGAGGGTTTTTGGGGAACCTATAATTCTAGTACCAATCTAACAGGTACAGTTAATGGTGATGACAATGGGGTAATTTCTGGTTCTGAAAGGTATAAAGCGTGGCATCATCTATCTTTAGCTGAAGTTTATTCAGGAGGATTCTCAAGTGGCACTACGAGTGGGTTGGTGGTTGGTGTAAATGCTCCAGAAGCTGCCTATGCTTCAGCTGTTTATTGTATTGTAACTGGAACTATAAATGGAGATGCAGAGAATAGAGTTCGTTTTGGAGTTGCATCTGATGGAGGTAATAATGTCGGTATAGTTTCCGCACTTGCTGCTTCTAAAATGGATAAAAAGCTAGATGATGGTGATCCATCTAAAGGGATCGTTAGAGTCAATGCTAGCACCTATAACAATGATAATGCGAAGCCTAATGGAACTGTGTGCACTAATGGCCACTATACGGAAAGTGATTTGTCTTTTGTATATGCCAGTACTGGCGCTGTCTGTGTGATGGATTTTGAGATTTAGGTTTTTTCCTATCTTTGTTTATCTTGAACTACCAAACTAGTCATCCTAACGTCCAACCTTGTCATCCTGACGTCCAACCTTGTCATCCTGAACTTGATTCAGGATCTATCTATCACCAGCTAATACATCAGAACTATTCCAAGGCTCTCATTTTGGGCAACCATAGATCCTGAATCAAGTTCAGGATGACAAAAGGCCTGAGGGGTTATCAGGATGATAAATGGGTGGTGTTTTTGGTGAATGGGCAGTTTGTTTTGGGATAAGGATGGTATGTTGAGGAGTCAAGAGGGGTGCTTTTTTATTTAATTCTCCCATGACAATGCTTGAATTTGTCACCGCTTCCGCAAGGGCAGGTCTCATTTCTTGCAACTTTTCCCCAGCTTTCAGGGTTACTTGCCTCGCGGTCTTCGGGGCTTACTTTTTTAGTTACTATTTGTTTAACGGTTTGTCCTACAACTTTTTTTGGTGCTGCTTTTAGGTTTGTGCTTTTGGGCTGTTCTTTTGCTTTGTTAGTAAAAAAGGCTTCAGATTCTCCTGAAATTCTAGCATGAGCTAACCTTCTTACAGTATTAATCGTTAAACTACTTAACAGCTCTTCAAACATTTCAAAGGCCTCTCTTTTATATTCATGAAGAGGATCTTTCTGTGCGTGGGCACGTAAATGAATACCATTTTTTAAATGATCCATCTGATATAAATGATCGCGCCATAAGCCATCAAGAGTCATGATCATCACATTTTTTTCTAGAATATTCATGATCTCTTCGCCATATGTTTTGCGTTTTCTATCAAATACTTCGCGAGCATTTTGGGTGACTTTTTCAAGAATTTCAGTTTCACTAATATCGTCTCTTTTTGCGGAATCTTCGATATTTAAGAATTTACCATAAACTTCATGTAATTCGATATCTAGGCTTTTTAGATCCCAATTTTCTATATAAGATTTTGGTGGAATATTTTTTCTAATCAAAGTCTCATTGACTATTTCAGTAAAATCTTGCACGGTTCCTGAGATTTTTTCAGCTCTTAGAATTTCTTTTCTCTTTTCGTAAATAACCTGCCTTTGCTCGTTAAGGACATCATCATATTTAATTAGATTTTTTCTGATCTCAAAATTATGCGATTCTACTTTCTTCTGAGCTTTTTCAAGTGCCTTACTAATCCAAGGGTGTTGAATAGATTCATCGTCTTTAAAACCAAGCTTTTCTAAAAATGTGGTAATTTTGTCAGAACCAAAAATACGCATTAAGTCATCTTCAAGTGATAAGAAAAACTGAGTTTCACCAGGATCTCCTTGACGCCCTGATCTTCCTCGCAACTGATTATCAATACGACGTGATTCATGACGTTCAGTACCAATTACATATAATCCTCCAGCTTTTAGGACTTCTTGCTTTTCTGCTTCCACTAATTTAGCAACTTCCGCTACGCTTAGCTTAGAGTCTTCTCTTAACATCTCTGGATTACCACCTAGCATGATGTCAGTTCCACGTCCTGCCATGTTGGTTGCAATGGTTATAGTTCCACTTCGCCCTGCCTGCGCGATTACATGTGCTTCTCTGGTATTATGTTTTGCATTTAAAACATTATGAGGAATCTTTTCTTTCTTAAGTAAGTTTGCAATAAATTCAGATTTTTCAATGCTGACAGTTCCAACCAATACAGGCTGTTTTTTTTTGTGACATGCTTTTATCTGTTTTAGAATTGCTATATATTTCTGTTCAACATTTTTGTAAATTTCATCTTCATTATCTATTCTTGTCTCTGGTTTATGAGTGGGGATAGTCACTACATCTAAAGTATAAATGGAGTGAAATTCAGCAGCCTCAGTAATAGCCGTACCCGTCATTCCTGCAAGTTTATCATAATTTCTGAAGTAATTTTGAAATGTGGTAGAGGCTAATGTTTGATTCTCTCGTTGAATAGATACTCCTTCTTTAGCTTCTAATGCTTGATGAAGACCGTCAGAATAACGTCTTCCATCCATTACTCTTCCAGTAAATTCGTCAATGATTTGAACCTTTCCATCACGAATCATATAATCTACTTCATTCTTAAAAAGATGCTCAGCGCGAAGAGCTTGATTGATGTGGTGAACTAAAGAAACATTCTCAATGTCATACAAGGAACTTCCTTTTTTAAGCATACCATTTTTTTGCAATAACTCTTCAATAAAATCTATACCTTCATCTGTAAGCACAGCGGTCTTACTTTTTTCGTCAATTTCATAATGTTTATCTGTGAATTCGGGAATGAATTTTATAATCTTTAAATATAATTTAGAGTCATCGTCAGCTGGTCCTGAAATGATTAAAGGGGTTCGCGCTTCATCAATTAAGATTGAATCTACTTCATCAATAATTGCAAAATGCAATCCGCGTTGCGCCATAGTATCTAAATCTAATTTTAGATTATCTCTTAAATAATCAAAGCCGAATTCATTATTAGTTCCATAAGTGATATCTGCTGCATATGCCTCTTTCCTGTCCTCTTCGCTGATGCCGCCATGGATGCAACCTACTTTTAAACCTAGAAACTCAAATATCTTGCCCATCCATTCAGAATCTCTTAGTGCTAGATAATCATTTACCGTAACAATATGTACGCCTTTTTCAGTCAGTGCATTTAGATATGCAGGGAGAGTAGACACTAAAGTTTTACCTTCACCAGTACGCATCTCACTGATCATATTATTGTGTAATGCAATACCACCCATTAATTGCACATCAAAGTGGCGCATATTTAAGCTTCGTTTAGCAGCTTCACGGCATACTGCATAAGCAGCCGGTAAGATGTCTTCTAAGGTTTTCCCATTACTTAATTGTTCTTTAAAAACAGTGGTTTGTTTCTTTAATTCAGCATCTGATAATTTTTGATAATTTTCTTCGAGAGCATTAATTTGAGCTACATCTTTTTCAAAGCTTTTAAGATACCGGTCATTAACGGTGCCAAAGATTTTTTTTGCTAGGACGAATACCATGGGTTAGAGTAAAAATTGGTTAACTTTTAAGAATGGAAATACTAAGGTAGAAACATCTTAAAAGGAAGGATTTTATGCGCAAAGCGTTTTCATTGATAGAGCTCTCTATAGTATTGATTATCATAGCTTTGCTGGTTGCTGGAGTAGCAAGTGGTTCTAAGTTGATAGCAAATGGTGAAAGGCAAAAGCTAATTAAAGAATTCGATCTGGATAAATCAAACCTTACAACCTTTCTTACTGCCTATGATGGTTATCCAGGAGATTTGGTGAATGCTAGCTCATATTGGGTTGGTGCTACGGATGGTGATGGTGATAGGATTGTAATGGACTCTGGCGAAGAATTGAATTACTGGAATCACCTAGAGTTGGCTGGTATTGTTACTCTTAATGGTTTGTATAATGGCTTTCCAACTGTTGGTAGCTCTGTTTTAACGGGTAGCATGGGCAGCAAGGGGTTGCGTAAAAGGGCTTACAATACAAGTAATTACTCGAGTTTCTATACGCTAAATGTGCATATGGTACATTATGGGTCTGGGGTTAAAACAGACGATAAGTTTTTTGTGCCTAAAGAATCGTATTTAATTGATACTAAAATTGACGATGGTTTACCAAAATCTGGAGACATGACCATAAGGATCGCGGGTACTACTACAGATGCATTATGCACGAATACTTCTAGTGCGTATTACCTGGCTTCCGATGCCATTGGTTGCAATATAGTTATCTATAATGGCTTGTAGTTTTTTGCCGCTAGAGTGTGTCCTTTAACCCCCGTATTTAGCCGGGTTAGGAGCTATTCAAAAATAAATGTAAAATAATCTCATGAATTCGTTTGACTATTAACTAGCCTTTGGTTAAAACTACTACTCTCTTCGAAATAAGGAAGAGATTGGTTC
>Ga0302127_10000862_pt1:15000-17432 | contig 17432 bp, 14 predicted proteins | sample CB4_SCM_MG_FD_204452 | JGI IMG/M metagenome (GOLD analysis project Ga0302127, IMG submission 204452) | Marine microbial communities from Western Arctic Ocean, Canada - CB4_SCM | ecosystem: Environmental > Aquatic > Marine > Oceanic | place: Canada: Western Arctic Ocean | collected...
GTTTCAATTATGAGGTTGCTTATTTCTCATAAAGCTCGTTTAGGTATATTGTTTTATGAAATAGATGATGAGCAAGATTTTACGGAAAAAGTGTATGACTTGTACCATGCAGGTTATAATTTAAACCACTTAGATAAACTAGGATTTGCCCCAATTCATTATGCTACTAGCATGGGTTTTTCCAATGGTATTAAGAAACTTATGGATCTAGGTGCTAAAGTTTTGCAAAATTCTATTAACGGAAAAGTATCTTTTTATTCGAATAACAAGAAGCCAACATTGGGAGTATTCATAGGGCAGGCATAGCGTAAGCTTGGCTTTTTTTGCACTTGTTACTTCTTGCTAAACCTCCTGTCACCCTGAACCAGCAAACTTGTCATCCTGAACTTGATTCAGGATCTATCTCTCAAGCTCTCTCTCTAAACGGCCTTGCTTGCTCTAACAGGGGGAGTGCTTTTTTCTATAGCCTGATTTTGCAATTCAAAAATTTCAGTACAGGCATTTTGAGCTAGATCATACATAGATAGGAGTTGCTCTTTAGAAAAAGTGTTTCCTTCTGCGCTACCTTGAATCTCTACGATTTCATTATTGCTAGTAAATACAAAATTTGCGTCTACATCAATATTGGAGTCTTCGTCATAATCTAAGTCTGCAACAGGAGTACCATGCCACACACCACAAGAGATAGCACCTATATTATGTTTTAAAGGATTTTTGCGAATTGTGCCTTCGCGTAATAACTGATTCACACATAATGCTAGGGCTACATACCCACCGCTAATTGCAGCTGTCCTGGTTCCGCCATCTGCCTGAATTACATCGCAATCAATAGTGATTTGGCGCTCACCTAATATATCCAAATCAATAGCTGCCCTTAAACTTCTGCCAATTAATCTTTGAATTTCTTGAGTTCGTCCTGATTGTTTTCCTGATGATGCTTCTCGCTGCATTCTGCTGTGAGTAGATCTAGGGAGCATGCCATATTGAGCGGTAAGCCATCCTTTGCCTTTCCCCCTTAGGAATCTAGGTACTGAATTTTCGAAGCTTGCAGTGCATAAAACTTTAGTTCTACCAAAGCTAATCATGCATGATCCTTCTGCATAACAATTAACATCTGTCTCGATAACAATATTTCTGGTGTCTTCTGGATTTCTACGTGATGGTCTAGTCATTGGGTATTTATATTTTATTTATCAGGTTAGGATAGACAATAATTTAGAATTTGAAATTTATAATTTATAATTATTTTTGAAAGGGAAAAATATATTGCTAAATAGATACAAAAAGCTCTATAATAGGCTCGTTTTAATTTTATAAATAAAGACATATTATTATGGTTGAAGAGCAACAAACTCAAGCAACAAACTCTGAAGAAAATACTTCCTCAGAGCCTAAATCACAAGATACTGCTGTAGATCCAAAGACTCAGCCGAAAGAAGAAGTTGTCACAGAAATTCCAAAAGAAGCAGAAGATGTTTCCAAGGATTTAAATGACAAAATTCTTAGATTGGCTGCTGAACTGGAAAACTCAAGGAGAAGAAATGAGCAGCAAGCATCTGAACTTAAAAAATATGCAATTAGTGATTTTGCAAAAGAAGTGATAGGCGTATTAGAAAATTTTTATTTAATAATTGATAATGCTCCGACTGAAGAAATCACCAAACATGAAGCTATAACTAAGTTTTTTGATGGTGTGAAGATTACGCATAATGACCTGTTGAAGGTCTTTGAGAAGAATGGAATTAAGAGAATTAACCCTTTGGGAGAAAAATTTGATCATAACACACAACAAGTTATTAGTCAGATTGAAAGTGATAAAGAGTCAGGCACAGTAGTTCAAGTCGTGCAGGCTGGGTATATTCTAAATGATAGACTTCTTAAAGAAGCTATGGTTGTAGTAGCTAAATAAGCTATTAGAAGCACAGTATTTAGCATTTATTATGCATTTTAAAAATATTTAAAAGGTATAAAAATGAGTAAAATATTAATAGATGCAATTTACCCTCAAGAAATCAGGGTAGCAAGAATTGCTAAGAACGGCAAAGTTATAAACTTTGACTATGAATCATCTGCAAAGAAACAATTAAAAGGCAATATTTATCTAGCTAAAATTACTAGAGTAGAACCTTCTTTGCAGGCAGCTTTTGTTGAATATGGACATAATAAACATGGGTTTTTGCCATTTGCAGAAATACATACTGACTATTATCAAATTCCCGAAGAAGACAAAAAGAAATTAGATCAGGCTGATGATGGTCAGGATGATTCAAATGCAGAAGATGATAATAACAAAAAGGCAGAAAATTCTCCGTCTAAAAAACGTGGTTCATCTAGATTGAAAAAGATCTCTGATGCTGCAGAAGACAAAGATGGTGACGAAGATGGAGAAGCTAATTTAAGGGCAAGAAAGAAGCGCTTAACACAAAAATATA
>Ga0302127_10000863_pt1 | contig 17414 bp, 15 predicted proteins | sample CB4_SCM_MG_FD_204452 | JGI IMG/M metagenome (GOLD analysis project Ga0302127, IMG submission 204452) | Marine microbial communities from Western Arctic Ocean, Canada - CB4_SCM | ecosystem: Environmental > Aquatic > Marine > Oceanic | place: Canada: Western Arctic Ocean | collected 2017-09-24
GGGTCACCCTGGCTCAACATTGCGAAGACCCAGCTTTGGCCGCGAACGGCGTGATGCACGAGGGCGAGTGGTCGAGCCGACTCGGACTTCCCGGACAGCCCGCGGTCGCCGAAGAACTCATGGTGCAACGTGAGCTCGCGTTGTCCAAGCTCACCGGAGCCCGGATTCATCTCCAACACCTGTCGACGGCCCGCTCGGTCGAGTTGGTACGAGAGGCCAAGGCTGCCCGCTTGGCTGTCACCGCCGAAGCGAGCACACATCACTTCACGCTGACACATGACGACTGCGGCTCGTTCGATCCCGTTTTTCGGGTGAGTCCACCACTGCGGCCCGCCGATGATGCAGCCGCAATACGGGTTGGGTTGGCTGACGGAACCATCGACGCCATCGCCACTGGTCACGCGCCACACACGTCGGACTCCAAAGAGCTTCCATTCGATCAGGCGCCGCCAGGCATGCTGGGTCTCGAGACCGCATTTGCGTTGGCTTTGACAGAGCTTGACGTGCCCATCGAGCGCCTGCTCGACATGCTGAGTTGGCGTCCGGCGAAGATTGCCGGCCTCGCACGGCATGGACGGGCGATTGCCCCGGGCGAGCCCGCAAATCTCTGCGTCATCGACCCCGCCGCCACCTGGACTGTGGCTGGCGCCGCGATGGCATCCCTATCGAGAAACACTCCATATGAAGGTCGGTCGCTGCGCGGCCGAGTCCGCCACACCATCCACGAAGGAGTATTGGTGGTATTTGAAGGTCAGGCACAACAATGAGCGCACTTCGTGAAGGACACTTGGTGCTCGCCGATGGAACCACTTTCGAGGGCGAACTCATTGGAGCACAGAGCCCGAGCGGTAACCCAGGCGCCGCTATTGCGACCGGCGAGGTTGTGTTCAACACCGTGCTGAGCGGGTATCAGGAAGTCATCACCGATCCGTCCTACGCGGGACAGATCATCACGTTCACGTACCCGCACATTGGTAACTATGGCGTGACGCCGAGCGACAACGAAGCAGCTCGGCCGTTCTGCCGCGGCATCATTGTGCGCGATCTGGCTCGGCGTCGATCGAACTGGCGGTCCGACGAGGACCTCGGTGGATTTCTCGAGCGCCACGGTGTCATGGGTATCGGCGGTCTCGACACGAGACGACTCACCCGCCATCTGCGCGACAACGGGGCTATGACCGGCGCCTTCGGTGAGGCTCCAGTCGAGGTCTTGCTGGCCGCTGCTCAAGCCGATCCTGGAACTGCCGGGGTCGATCTCGTCAGCGAGGTCAGCACCCCCGAGTCTTACTTCCACGGAAACGGTCCGTGGAACGTCGTGGCCTATGACCTCGGCATCAAGAGGTCCATCGTTGAGCAGCTTGGCGAGATCGCCACGGTCGAGGTGGTTCCTGCCTCGACGTCGGCAGCCGAAGTGTTGGCTCGCAAACCCGACGGCATCTTCTTGTCGAACGGTCCAGGCGATCCCGAGATGGCCGGCGAGGTCGTCGATGCCATCCGCGAGTTCCTCGGCAAGGTCCCAGTCTTCGGGATCTGTCTCGGTCACCAGGTGTTGTCGCTCGCCCTTGGCGGCAAGGCCTACAAGATGAAGTTCGGTCACCATGGCGGCAACGTGCCAGTGCGTAATCGCACCGACGGCACCGTCGAGATCACGAGTCAGAACCACAACTTTGCCATCGAGGTCGGATCGGTTCCCAACGTGACCGAGACCCATGTGTGCCTGAACGACGGAGCGCTCGAGGGACTTCGCTGCAACGACCTGCCCGCATTCAGCGTCCAGTACCACCCCGAAGCGAGCCCGGGTCCGCACGACTCGCAATACCTCTTCCAGGAATTTGCCCAATTGATGTCTGACTTTGCCGACACCGCCGCCGCTGGGGAGGTTGGCTGATGCCCCGTCGCGACGACATCGAAAGCATCCTCATCATTGGTTCTGGTCCGATCGTGATCGGCCAGGCGTGCGAGTTTGACTACTCCGGCACACAGGCGTGCCGGGTGCTGCGAGAAGAGGGCTACCGAGTCATCCTCGCTAACTCGAACCCGGCCACGATCATGACCGATCCTGAGTTCGCCGACGCCACCTACATCGAGCCGCTCGAGATGAAGGTGCTTGAGGCAATCATCGCCAAGGAACGTCCAGACGCACTTCTGCCCACCCTTGGTGGACAGACCGCGCTCAACCTGGCGATGGAGCTCGATGCAGCGGGTGTGCTCGAGGCCTACGACGTCGAGATGATCGGCGCCAGCAAGGAAGCAATCGCAACGGCCGAGGACCGCGACCTGTTCCGTATCGCTATGGCCGAGGTTGGCCTCCAGTGTGCGGTTTCCGGTATTGCACACAATATGGAGGAAGCCCGCAAGGTTGTCGCCGAGATCGGGTTGCCCATCATCATCCGTCCCGCGTACATCCTCGGTGGCAAAGGCACGGCGTTCGCGTACGACCTTGTCGAGTTTGAGGATGTTGCTGCGAAGGGTCTCGAAGCGAGTCCGATTTCGGAGATCCTCATCGAACAGTCCATCAAGGGCTGGAAGGAATACGAACTCGAGGTTATGCGCGACCATGCAGATAACTGCGTGATCATCTGCTCGATCGAGAACGTCGATGCGATGGGTGTCCACACCGGCGACTCCATCACTGTGGCCCCGGCCCAAACACTCAGCGATGTCGAGTATCAGAAGATGCGCAACGCCGCGCTGACTTGTATTCGGCGAGTCGGCGTCGAGACCGGCGGCTCGAACGTTCAGTTCGCCGTCAACCCGAAGAACGGCGACCAGATCGTCATTGAGATGAACCCTCGGGTCAGCCGCAGCTCTGCGTTGGCATCGAAGGCCACCGGATTCCCCATCGCCAAGATTGCGGCCCGTCTTGCTGTTGGCTACACGCTCGACGAGATCCCGAACGACATCACCAAGATGACGCCGGCCAGTTTCGAGCCGAGCATCGACTACGTCGTCACCAAGATTCCGCGCTGGGCATTCGAGAAGCTGCCCGGCGCCCCTGCTGTCCTCGGCCCCCAGATGCAGTCGGTCGGCGAGGCAATGTCGATTGGGCGAACATTCACCGAGAGTCTCCAGAAGGGGATTCGTTCCCTCGAGCAGGGACGCATGGGACTCAACGCCGATGTTGGTGAAGAGCAGTACGCGACCCGCACCGATGCCGAACTGCTGGCCGCGATCCGTATCCCCACGCCCGACCGGTTGTTCGAGATTGCCGAACTGATGCGCCGCAGTGTCCCGCTTGAGGTGCTATACGAGGCCTGCGAGATCGATCCATGGTTCCTCGACCAGATGATGATGATTGTCGAAGAGCGCCATCACCTCGTCGACGTCGGCTTCAAGGCAATGACCAAACGAGGCTGGCGTCGGGCTAAGCAACTCGGCTACTCAGACGCCCAGCTGGCTCACCTTTGGGGAGTTCGTGAACTCGAGGTTCGTTCGGCCCGGCTCGACGCTGGAGTGCGAGCCACGTTCAAGACCGTCGACACGTGCGCTGCAGAGTTCGATGCGAGCACCCCGTATCACTACTCGACGTACGAGGACGAGGACGAGGTCCAGCCGAGCGACAAGCCGCGAATGATGATTCTTGGCTCCGGCCCGAATCGAATCGGCCAGGGCATCGAATTCGACTATTGCTGCGTACATGCCAGCTTCGCTCTTGCTGACGCTGGCTACGAGACAGTGATGGTCAACTGCAACCCTGAGACAGTGTCGACGGACTATGACACGTCGGATCGCCTGTACTTCGAGCCGCTCACTGTCGAAGACGTGCTCAACGTCATCGATGCCGAGAAACCGGTTGGAATCATGGTCAGCCTCGGGGGCCAGACGCCTCTGAAACTGGCCTCGGAGCTGCCGCCGGAGCTGGTGTGTGGCACATCGCCTGACTCCATTGACCTGGCAGAAGATCGCGAGCGCTGGAACGCACTTTGTAACCAGCTTGAGATCCCGCAGCCTCCTGGTGGCACGGCGGTCACGGCAGAAGAAGCACTCGCGATTTGTGAACGGATCGGCTATCCGGCACTTGTTCGGCCGTCCTACGTCCTTGGCGGTCGTGCGATGACCATCGTGTACGGACCCGACGAGCTTTCGTCAGCGATGACCGAGTTGGCCGCCTTTGGTGTGCTCGGCCGCGAAGGCGGACTGTCGGCAGATCGTCCGGTGCTCGTCGATCGTTTCCTCGAAGACGCCATCGAAGTCGATGTCGACTCGATTCGAGACCGCAACGGCGACTGGGTGCTCGGCGGCATCATGGAGCACGTCGAGGAAGCCGGAGTGCACTCTGGCGACTCGGCCTGTGCAATTCCGCCGCCGACGCTGACCGATCAGACGCTGACGGTCATCGAGGATTACAGCCGCCGCATTGCTGAACGGCTTCAAGTCGTCGGGCTCCTCAACGTCCAGTTCGCGGTGAAGCAGGGTCAGGTGTTCGTTATCGAAGCCAACCCACGCGCTTCGCGAACGGTGCCCTTCGTCGCTAAGGCCACAGGAGTGCAGCTGGCCAAGGTGGCGGCCCGGGTCATGGCGGGCGAAACGCTCGACGATCTGCGCGGTCTCGGCGTCCTGACCGAAGCCATTCGCGACGGACATGTCGCGGTCAAAGAAGCCGTGCTGCCGTTCCAACGTTTCCCCGATGTCGATACCGTGCTCGGACCAGAGATGCGCTCAACCGGCGAAGTCATGGGCATCGACCGTTCGTTCGGGTTGGCCTTTGCAAAGAGTCAGATGGCAGCGGGTGACCGCCTCCCCGAAAGCGGCACCGTGTTCATGTCACTTGCCGATCGCGACAAGGTGGGTGGCCTCGAGGCTGCGCGCGGCTTTGTCGAGCTTGGGTATCTGATTGCGGCAACGTCGGGTACCGCGGCGCACCTGCAACAGAACGGTGTCCCGGTCGCGACAGTCGTCGCCAAGATCTCTGCCGACGGTGGTGTGAGTGAGGGCGCAGATGCCGTAGCGCTCATCGCTGCCGGCGAAGTGCAGCTAGTGGTGAACACGCCACGAGGGCGCGGGCCACGGGCCGACGGCCAACGCATCAGGCTTGCTGCCACGACCCATAAGGTGCCGTGCATTACGACTGCAGCGGCGGCGAAGGCAACGGCTTTGGGTCTGGCCGAGTGGCTCAATAACCCGCTCGAGGTGCGCAGTCTCCAGGACTTCCACGCCCAGGCCAGGTCGTAGTGGCGAGGTCGGCTCGAAACGAAACAGGACGCGCCGACACGGACGCCGGGGTCGATCTCTCGACTCGGGTCGGATCCGTCGAGCTGCCGAACCCTGTCATGACGGCATCAGGTACGGCGGGGCATGGCGCCGAGTTGTCGGCTTATGTCGACCTCTCACGCCTCGGCGCGGTCGTGGTGAAGTCTCTGTCACCGTATGAGTGGGAGGGCAATCCGCCGCCACGGGTCTATGAGACTGCGGCGGGCATGATCAACGCGGTCGGACTCCAGAATCCCGGGGTCGAAGCGTGGCGACGCGACGAACTGCCTGCGCTTGCCAAGACCGGAGCGAGGGTGGTCGCGAGTATCTGGGGCCGCAGTCTCGACGACTATCGGCGCGCTGGCGAACAGCTAGCGGGCGTCGAGGGTGTGGTTGCGGTCGAAGTGAACGTCAGCTGTCCCAACGTCGAAGACCGATTCTCGATGTTTGCCCACGCTCCTGACTCAGCGAAAGCAGCCATCGAGGCCGCTTCGGCCTGTGGGCTACCAATGTGGGCAAAGCTCAGCCCGAATGTCACCGACCTGGTCTCGATCGCAGCGGCCGCCGTCGACGGCGGGGCAGAAGCGTTGACACTGACCAATACGGTCATGGGCTTGGTGATCGATCCTGAGACGCTCCGTCCACGCCTGGGCAACGGCGGAGGCGGACTATCTGGCCCAGCGATTCGACCAGTCGCCGTACGCGGTGTGTTCGAGGTACACAAGGCACTGCCATCGATTCCGATCGTGGGAGTTGGAGGGATCGCGCAGGCGGCGCATGCCGTTGAATTCCTCGCCGCGGGTGCATCTGCAGTTCAAGTTGGTACTGCAACCTTCGCCGACCCGAAAGCATCTACTCTCGTGCTCGACGGCCTCGCATCGTGGTGCCGCGACCACAATATTTCCACTCTCGAGACTCTCATCGGAGCAGCCCATGACCATTGACGCCCCGACGGCAGCGCCCCAAGCAGTGCGCGATCGGCTTGCTCTTGCGCTCGATCTCGACGACTTGGTGGCAGCAACACGTATGGCTCGGGCGATGCAGCCGTACTTCGGGGTGGTCAAGGTCGGACTCGAACTGTTCTCTGCAACTGGCCCAGACGCGGTCGGTGTACTCGCGGAGATGGGCTACAAGGTCTTTCTCGATGTCAAGCTCCACGACATCCCGAACACGGTCGAGAAGGCCGCGCGAGTGCTTGGCAGTCTCGGCGCCTCGTATCTGACCCTTCACGCCTTCGGCGGCGCCGACATGATGCGGGCAGGGGTCGAGGGTCTTTCGCTGGGCGCCGAAGCAGCCGGTCTGCCTTCACCTACCGCGCTAGCCGTCACCGTCCTCACTTCTGATCGTGATGCACCTCCGCACATCTTGCCGAAGCGGGTTCAGGCGGCACTTGAAGGCGGGTGCGGTGGCATTGTCTGTGCTGCTGGCGACGTTCGTGAAGCCAGGCAGTACGCGCCTCGCATGGAAACAGTCGTCCCCGGCATCCGGCCGACTGGTACCAACTCACACGATCAGGCCCGCGCCGCGACCCCTGCCGAGGCCATCGCCGCCGGCGCCGACCTCCTGGTTATTGGTCGGGCTGTTACAGCCGCCGATGATCCCATCGCCGCTGCATCGGCGATTGCTGCAGAGGTCGAAAGCGTCATTAGCTGAATCCTTGGGCACGATGACTGGCACAGACACCCTGCCGGTCGTTCACGTCGGTACAATCGTTGAGATGACCAGCCCTCCCACTCGATCTCCGGAACAGCGCGAAGCGGCTCGGGAGAAGGCTGCCGAGGCACGACGTCTGCGGGCGGAGATCAAGGACCGGCTCAAGATGGGCCTCCTGAACTTCGAAGAACTCATGGCAGAGGCTGATAGCAACGAGATCGTCGGCAAGATGAAAGTGCTCGCGGCACTCGAGTCGTTGCCCCGTCTCGGCAAGGTGAAGGCCCGTCGAACAATGGACGAGGTGGGCATCGCGGCGAGCCGACGTCTTCGCGGTCTGGGTCACAGCCAGCGTGCGCAGCTTCTGGCGCGGTTCACTACCGACGCCTGAGCTGGAAGTGACCGACCCCACTACCGCCGTTCCAGAACCGTTGCAGCCGACTGTCTTTGTCGTGTGCGGCGCGGGTGGTGCTGGCAAAGGCTCTATTGTCAGTCGTCTTGTCGTAGACGACGAGACGCTTCATCTCAGCCGGAGCTGGACAACGCGACCCCAGCGGCCTGATGAACCCGACGACGCGTACGTCTTTGTCACCCCAGCGGTCTTCCAGAACCGAATCGACGTGGGCGGCTTTCTCGAGTGGGCCCAATTCTTCGAGCACCGCTACGGCACGCCGACCCCCGAATGCCCTCCTGGCAGCGATCTCGTGCTCGAGATCGACGTGCAAGGCGCTGAAACAGTACGCCAGGCTGATCCGGGCGCAGTCGTCATCCTGGTGTTGCCGCCCAGCAGGGCCGAACAGGAACGACGTATGCGCCACCGCGGCGACGACGACGCTCACGTCGCCAAACGTCTGGCGAAGTCCGACGCCGAAGAAGAGATCGGTACGAAAATGGCCGACCTCATCTTTGTGAACGACGATCTCGATCGTGCCGTTTCGGAGGTTTCGGACCTCGTGGCGTTGGTACGCAACGCGAAGCTCGGGATCTATCCGGCCGACTGATATCATGAGGAACTGGTCCGTGCTCATGTTATTGGGCGGCGCGACCAAGTGACAGCGCGATCTTAAGACCGCGCGACTGTAAGACTTTCCGCAACTCAACGTAGGTGAACCCCGATGGCTGCATCCCAGGACACCATGGTCGACCCAGGTCTCGAAGACCTGCTTACCAAGGTCGACTCGAAGTTCACTCTGGTCAGCCTTGCTTCGCAGCGAGCTCGCCAGATCAATTCCTATTACAACCAGTTGGGTGATATGCGTGGCTCATCGGTTCCGCCGCAGGTCACCTCCACGGCGCGTAAGGCGTTGTCGATCGCTTTCGAAGAGATTGACGCCGACAAGATCTCTTACGACCGCATCACCCCCGAACAACGCGCAGTGCGCGACGCAGTGGCTGTCGCAGCTCGCGAAGCAGCTAGTGGCCTCGGGGCCAGGGGCTGAGTCAGCTCATGTTGCAAGGGCGTCGAATCGTTCTCGGCGTCACCGGCGGCATTGCCGCGTACAAGGCCGTGCTTGTTTGTCGGCTGCTTGTCGATGCTGGCGCCCACGTCATCCCAATTATGACCGAGGGTTCACAGAACTTCGTTGGTCGAACGACACTGGATGCGCTTGCGTCCGAACCGGTGCGGACGTCGATCTTTGATGCCGCTGAACCGATTCCCCACACCTACATGGGGCAGACGGCCGATCTGATCGTGGTGGTTCCTGCCACGGCTCGTTCGCTCGGTAGTTACGCAGCCGGAATCTCCAATGACTTACTGACTGCCACCCTCATCGCGACAAGGGCGCCAGTGGTGGTGTGTCCTGCGATGCACACCGAGATGTGGGAACACCCGTCAGTCCAGGAGAACATCGCGACCCTGGTTCGGCGTGGTGTGTACGTGGTACCGCCCGAAGAGGGGCAGCTGGCCGGGGGCGACTCTGGAGCCGGTCGTCTTGCCGATCCCGAGACCATTGTCGCGGCCATCCAACAGGTGCTCGCTGGAGTCGAAAACCCGGGTCCTGTGCGAGACCTCGAAGGCCGATCCGTCGTGATCACCGCTGGCGGGACACGCGAAGCCATCGACCCGGTGAGATTCATTGGCAATCGTTCCAGCGGCAAACAGGGTTACGCCCTCGCCGAGGCTGCACTTGCCCGGGGCGCCAACGTGACGCTTATCTCCACCGTCTCGTTAGCCGCGCCAGCAGGTTGTGCTGTCGAATCGGTCGAATCAGCGGCGCAGATGCAGGCAGCTGTCGCCAAACACGGCGACTCGGAGGTCATCATCATGGCCGCCGCGGTCGCCGACTTTCGTCCGACCGCTACATCTGACCGCAAGATCAAGAAGTCCGATGGTGGCCTCGACCAAGTGCTCCTCGAGCGCACACCTGACATTCTTGCCGGACTGGGAGCGAACAAGGCCCCGGGACAGGTCTTGATTGGTTTCGCGGCCGAAACAAACGACCTCATCGAGCATGCAACCGAGAAACTTCGGGCCAAGAATGTCGATGCGATTGTCGCGAACGATGTATCAGCTCCGGCGGTCGGTTTCGCTCACGACACCAACGCGGTGACCATCTTGTCGGCCAACGGATCCAGCCAGGTTGTCGAGCTTCGATCGAAGCGCGACATCGCGGACGCAGTCTTGGACACAGTGGCGGGTCTGCTGGCGAGGTGACCTCTAGTCTGTATGTCGTGAGCGTCCATCGCCCGCGTGCAGTTCGCCTCAGAGCTAGCTGTTGATCTATCAGACCTCCAGTGCGGAGCCTGGTGTGTCGACAGGACAATGGTTCTGTGGAGATCTCTTCAAGCAGTCCCGTTTTTAGCTTTACCTCTACTCAGCCCCTATACCCAAGGAGAACGACATGAGTCGTTGGACCTTTACATCTGAGTCCGTGACCGAGGGTCACCCGGACAAAATGGCCGACCAGATCTCCGACTCGGTGCTCGACGCAATGCTCGAGCAGGATCCTGCTAGCCGCGTGGCGTGCGAGACCCTCATCACCACTGGTTTGGTTGTGGTTGCCGGCGAGGTCACCACCGAGGCATACGTCGACATTCCGAAGGTCGTTCGCGAAACCATCAACGGCATCGGCTACGACCGCGGTTCGCTCGGATTCGACGGCAACGCTTGCGGCGTGATGGTCACGCTCGATGAGCAGTCGCCCGATATTGCCCAGGGTGTCGACGACTCCGAAGAGGTTCGTTCCGGTACTGCTGGCGAACAAGACGCACTCGATCGCCAGGGTGCAGGCGACCAGGGAATGATGTTTGGTTACGCCTGCAATGAGACCGATGTTCTCATGCCGTTGCCGATCCATATCGCGCACCGCATGGCCGAGCGACTGACCGAGGTTCGCAAGAGCGGCCAGATTCCCTACCTTCGCCCAGACGGCAAGACGCAGGTCAGCTTCGAATACGAAAACGGTAAGCCAGTAGCACTGAAGACCGTGCTGATCTCAACCCAGCACAACGAGGGCATCGACCGCGATGGCACCATCCGGCCCGATCTCATCGAACAGGTGATTCGCCCAACCGTGCCCGAAGAATTTGCCGACGATGACTACGAAGTTTTTGTCAACCCGACCGGCAACTTTGTCATCGGTGGGCCCGTTGGTGATGCCGGTCTCACCGGCCGCAAAATTATTGTTGACACCTACGGCGGCTACGCCCGTCACGGTGGTGGTGCGTTCTCAGGCAAGGACCCGAGCAAGGTTGACCGTTCGGCTGCCTACGCGACTCGCTGGGTTGCCAAGAACCTGGTCGCAGCAGGCGCCGCAGACCGTTGTGAGGTCCAGGTCGCCTATGCCATTGGCGTTGCCCGACCAATCTCGATTCTGGTCGAAACGTTTGGGACCGAGACCGTCGACAACGCGGCCATCGCAGCCTGCGTGAACGATGTCTTCGACCTTCGTCCCGCAGCGATTCTGCGCGATCTTCAACTACGCAACCCTATCTACCAACGCACAGCGGCCTATGGCCACTTCGGCCGTCCAGCGGAAGATGGTGGCTTCACCTGGGAGCGTCTCGACCGGGTTGATGCCGTCAAGAGCGCTCTCGGACTCTGACCCCAATAACCGCCACCCCTCCCTACTGCCAGCTTCCAGGTCGGCTCCGCCAGACATGGAAGCTGGCAGGTCGGGCTGGGGGTGGGTGACGTGAGCCGCGTGATCCGGGTGCTACCCGACGAACCGGCCATCGACCGCGAGTTCGACTATGTCGTGCCCGAAGATCGAGCCCACCTCATCCAGGTCGGCTCGATCGTTCGCGTTGACTTGCGAGGTCGCCGGGTGCGGGCGTGGGTAACAGCAATTGATGTCGAACCACCACCAGGTGTTGAGCTGCGGCCGATCTCCAAGGTCAGTGGCATCGGTCCTCCTGCACCTCTGATCGAGTTGGCTGCCTGGGCCGCTCATAGGTGGGTCGGCACTCGTCCCCGCTTTCTTCGTACGGCCACTGCCGACCGCAATGTCGCCAGCGTTGTCGCCGACCCTCCGTCGCGTCCTGCTCCGTTGGCCGTGCTCGATGAGTTGTCAGCTGAGGCCTTCACTCGGGGTGGCGCAGTTGTGCGCCTCGCGCCAAACAGTGACGAATGGCCACTAATCGCCGCCGCCGCGAATCTTGGCAAGGCGCTGATCTTGACCCCGTCAGTCGGACACGCAAAACGCGTTGTCTTACAGCTACGTCGAGCGGGGGTTCAGGCCGCGCTGTACCCCAGGGACTGGGCTATGTCTGCCGCCGGCGCGGTCACGGTCGGCGCCCGGGCTGCTGCGTGGGCGCCGGTGACGAACCTCGACGCGGTCCTGGTGCTCGACGAACACGACGAGTCCTATCAAGAGGAATCGGCGCCGACCTGGCACGCACGAGACGTTGCACTCGAGCGGGCGCGGCGCGACGGCGCCCCATGGGTCGTGACTTCACCAGCGCCGTCGCTCGAGTCATTGACCTCTGGCGCATCGCTACTCACACCCAGTCGCACCGTCGAGCGACTCGGCTGGCCAGTGTTCGAGATCGCCGACAGACGAGACGATGATCCGACGCTGGGGGAGTGGTGTGGCGAGGCACTCACCCGGTTACTGCACAGCAGGCAACGGGTCGTCTGTGTGCTGAACCGAAAGGGCCGGGCCCGACTGGCCTACTGCCACGCGTGCGGCGAGCTGGCCCGAAGCGAGGCGACAGGTCGGCCGTTAGCGCCCGATGGCGAACGACTGGTCGATCCAACGCCCGCTCCGGGTGAGCTGGCCGAGAACCGTCCTGCAGTCTGCGACCACTGCGGTTCGACGCGATTTCGACGAGTCAAGCTCGGCGTCACCGGCGTCGCCGAGGCCCTTTCGCTCATAGCTCGTCGTCCAGTGGTCGAGGTGACGGCCGATCAGAACGATCCGTCACCGACGGGCGACCTGTTCGTCGGGACTGAAGCTGTCCTGCATCGAATCGCTGAAGCAGACGTAGTCGCGTTCCTCGACTTCGATCAAGAGTTGTTGGCACCCCGCTACCGGGCCGGAGAAGAGGCCATGGCGCTGCTGATCAGAGCAGCACGTCTTGCTGGACCGCGCGATGGAGGGGGTCGTGTTCTTGTGCAGACCCGTATGCCGGAGCACGAGGTTCTCGAAGCCGTGTTGCATGCTGACCCTCGGCGGGCCGCGATCCCGGAGTTGGCAAGGCGGCGGGCGCTGCAGCAACCGCCAGCCTCGTACTGGGCGGTCGTGTCAGGAGCATCTGCGCCGACATTCATCGAGCGACTTGGCTCACCGGTTGGACTTGAGGTGCTCGGACCCACCGATGGCAAGTGGCGGGTCAGCTCCAACGACCGAGATGTCTTGCTCGACGCCCTAGCGGTGGTGGATCGGCCAGGTGGCCGGCTCAGGGTCGAGGTCGATCCTCTGCGAGCATGAGCCGATAACCTATTGACCAATATGAGTTACCAAATCCGCCTGATGGGCGACCCAGTTCTGCGCCAGATGGCTGCAGAGATCACCGACATCGACGGCCGGTTGGTGCGCACAGTCGAGGACATGATTCCCGCGATGCGCGAGGCCCAAGGCATCGGCCTCGCTGCACCACAGGTGGGCATACAGAAGCGACTGTTCGTGTATGACATCGGCGAGGGTGTACAGACGCTCATCAATCCAGTGATTGAGGAATCCGATGGCGAGTGGGAGTTCGACGAGGGCTGCTTGTCAGTTCCAGGACTCTCGTTCGAGATTGTTCGTCCGAAGCAGATCCATGTCACGGGGCGCGATCTCGATGGCAACGAGGTTTCCTTCGAAGCTGATGAGCTGTTGTCGCGCCTCATCCAACACGAGCTCGACCATCTCGACGGCGTGCTACTCGTCGACCATCTCGACAAGAAGCAGCGGAAATGGGCCTTGAAACAATGGCGCGAAATCGTCGGTGAGAAAGCCAATCGGCCGGCATCCAGTGGCCTCGATTTTTCCCAACCTTGACTGACTCGCAGGCGCTCCCCTTCCCCCCGAGTCTGCCGAAACGACTCGTCTACTTCGGTACTCCGGAGTCCGCTGTTGCGCCACTCCAGGCCTTGGTCGTGGCCGGATTCGACGTCGCCCTCGTGGTGTCGCGTGCAGATCGGCGCCGGGGCCGAAGGGCCGAACCAACGCCAAGTCCGGTGAAGGCGGCGGCTATCGAACTTGGTATCGCCGTGACGACTGAGGTCGAGGATGCACTTGCTGTTAACGCCGACTGCGGGGTAGTCGTCGCCTACGGGCGTTTGATCCAAGAACACGTGCTTCGTCAGTTGCCGATGATCAATGTGCACTTCTCGTTGCTGCCTCGCTGGCGGGGGGCCGCGCCCGTAGAGCGGGCGCTCCTGGCGGGAGACACCGAGACTGGCGTCGGCATCATGGCGCTTGACGTGACCCTCGACACGGGCGCGATATTCGCTGAGCGCGTCATCGAGATTGGTGCCGAAGAGACCGCTGATGAGCTTCGTGCTCGGCTGGTGGTCATCGGCGCCGAGCTGCTGGTCGCCACCTTGCAGCAGGGACTCACTGATCCCACATCTCAAGTCGGTGAACCTACGTACGCTGCCAAGATTCGACGCGATGATCTGAAGCTCGACTTCAACTCTACTGCAGCACAAATCTTACAGATGGTGCGGGTGGGTGGGAGCTGGACAACTTTTCGTGACCGAACGTTGAAGATTCACGCAATGTCAGCAACCGATCTGTCCTTGGTATCCAATCTCGCACCTGGTCAGATCGTGCAAGCCGACGGGCGACTGCTTGTCGGAACCAATACAAACGAGGTCGAGTTGCGCACTGTTCAACCGGAAGCGAAACCACGGGTCGAAGCAAACGCCTGGGCCAATGGGGCTCGACTTACCAGCGATGATCGGCTCGGACAATGAGTGAATTTGTCGAGCAGCGAGCGGCCCGAGCAGTGGCCCTTGCAGCGCTACATCGAATCGAAAAGGGCGAACATTCAGGCGACGCGCTCGCGGCGGAGCTGGCCGATGGTTTGTTGGCCAGTCGCGATCGGGCCTTCGTCACCGAACTCGTACAGGGCACGACCCGGATGCAGCGAGCGTGTGATCACCTGATCAAGCCATTTCTGAAGGGCGAGATCGATGCCGCGGTACGCACAACGCTTCGACTTGGCACCTACCAGTTGGCGTTTCTCGGCACTCCCCGCCACGCAGCGGTTTCTGAGACTGTCGAGGTCGCGACCCGAAAGGTACGCGGTCTAGTGAACGCAGTGCTGCGTAAGGTCGCCGACCTCGTGGCGTCCAAGCCTGAATGGCCATCTCGCGCGGTCGAACTGAGCTATCCGGAGTGGTTGATGCGTCGGGCAACGGCCGATTGGGGCGATGACGGCGAGGCCATTCTCGAGGCAATGAATTCGCCCGAGCGCACGCAGGCTCGGCTCGACGGGTACGTGCAAGGGCTTGCTTCTCAATGGGTGGTCGACGTAGTCGATGCGCAACGTCCAGAACAAGGCGGCCTGGTGCTCGACTTGTGTGCGGCCCCGGGTGGCAAGGTGACTGGACTCAGTGACAGCTGGGCGCTGCGTATCGGTGCCGAACTCGATGCGCGACGCGCCAAAGTCATGACTACTGTGGCCGAACGCTACGGACACGACATTCCTGTGATTCGTAGCGACGCCCTCCGCCCTCCCTTCCGGGCCCGGAGCGCCGACGCAGTTCTGGTCGATGCCCCATGCAGCGGTCTTGGGGCCCTCGGGCGTCGGTCCGACGCGCGTTGGCGTATTACCGCCGACGACGTCTCGCGACTCGCCGTGCTCCAACGAAATCTTGTCCCCGCAGCGGCCGAGCTTGTGAAGGGCGGCGGCGTGCTCGTGTACAGCGTGTGCACCTTCACCCTGGCCGAGACAACAGGTGTCGCCGACCGCTTTGCCGCGGAGCACCCCGAGTTCGAGCCCGTGGAGCTGGTTGGCGATCATTGGAGGCCGCTCGGCACCGGTGGAATCGTGTTGCCTCAGGACCATGGCACCGACGCCATGGCTGTGTTCGCGTGGCGGCGAGCTTCGTAGCGTTGCTCGCCGACGGGGTGAGCTAGCTGATTGCTCCCTCGTGGGCCGCTGATGCGATCACTCGGACATCTCCGGCAACCGGATCGACTTCGCCCAGATCGCCGGGGCTGATTTCGGTCATCGCTCGTTGGCAGCCTACGACGGCTGGGACGGCGAGCTCTCGGGCCATGACGGCGCCGGCAATACCCAAAATGGCGTTGAACGAGGGAGCTGTGCACGCGCTGACGAGTACGTCGCCCGGATCCATGGTCATCAGGAGCTCGAAAGGGTCCCTGGCGACGCGGGCGGTGTCCCGGTAGGTCGATGTCCCGAGGCCGAGCCCGACGTGCGGCTCTTCAGAGCATTCAGGATCAGACTCAAGCATGGTTGTCGCTGTGACCACGATGCCGGTCATTCGGGCCAGGCCCGGCGGGAACACAGTCAGGTCAGGCGATGGGGCGATCGGGGGCTGATGCTGGCAGGTCCGTCTTGGGTTGCTTCCCACGCCCGATGGCTTGCTCGCTCCCGGGATAATTGCGCCTCGTGGAACCTCGACGAGTTCGGACGTGTCCATCTTGAACGCCAGCGCGGCAGTCTCCGCGACACGCTCGTCGTGGCTCGTTTCGACAATTGGGGTCGTGCTGTCCGTGTTCAGGTTCAGGACTGCGGTGCGAACGATCGTGCAGACCGCCGCTGGCATCTCGTGCACCGTGAGTCCCTCGATGCCTTAGCTGTTGACAAGCCGCCAGCCGAACTCGGCAAGGTAGTCGTCCAAGAGCTCGAGAAACATTGATGGCACGGAGATGTTGACGGCTGCGCAGAGGTGGTGATGACCCGGCACTGTTCAACATGGCATGGACCGCGTCGTGCCGACACGACTCGTGTCAATAGGTCGATCTAGTCATACGGCTATCATGCGGCCACATGACTCATGCCATTGACTTGGAGCCGTTCCTGGCGGGAGACGCCACGGCCCAGCGAGCGGTCGCGGCTGAAATCGATGCAGCGTGCCGCGACACCGGTTTCTTACATGTCGTGGGTCATGGAGTTGATGACCGACTCCTTGATGAAATGCTCGATGTCAGCGAGGCGTTCTTTGACCTGCCGTTTGGCAGGAAGACCCGGTTTACTGATCCAGTGGTGGCCAACAATCGTGGCTATGCGGCTGAGGGCACAGAAGCGCTTGGGTACAGCCTGGCCGACGCCGAAGTGCCAGCACCGGATCTCTTCGAGGCGTTCAACGTTGGGCGCGAGGACACTGCTGGCGATTATTTCGATCGATACCGCTCGTTCTACGCACCCAACACATGGCCCGACGAGCCGGTCGAGCTGGTCGACGTGTGGCGGCGTTATATGTCGGCGTTGCGTCAAGTGAACGACACACTGCTCGAAGTGTTCGCTCTCGCCCTTGGGCTCGATCCCATGCACCTGATCGATCGAACCCGGCGCGCGGTCCTCACCATGCGGGTCATCAACTACCAGCGGCGCGCAGGCGCTGCCGAACCGGTGGCGGGTCAGCAGCGAATGGGTCCCCACACGGACTATGGGGTTCTGACCGTGTTGCTGGCCGACCCCGTGCCCGGGTTGGAAATTCAACGAGACGGTGAGTGGCATTCGGTCGTGCCGGAGAAGGGCGCGTTCCTCGTCAATCTCGGCGACATGCTGGCAACGTGGACGAACGACCGGTGGGTGTCGACCTTGCATCGTGTTGTTCCGCCGCCGTCCAACGAGCTTGGTGGCGTGCGTCGGCGCAGCGTCGCCCAATTCCTCGAGGCGGATCCCGACTGCCTGATCGAGTGTTTGCCAAACTGCATCGAACTGGGCGAGTCAGCGAAGTACCAACCGATCACGGCCGGCGAGTATCTGCTCGCCAAACTGCTGGGGCCCCGTGAACTACGAAGGTCAGAAATCGCAACCTGAGTACAGCTGTAGCTTCACTGATTACCGATCTCAGCTCGGTCGGGCCAGGCAATGTCGACCAGGACCCCGCGATGATCGCTAGCAGCCACTCCGGTGAGCGGCCGATCGCATACGACCTCGGCGTGGAGCACTCGCCCGGCGTCGCCGGCCCGCATGAATTGGTCGCTGACGAACACGTAGTCGATTCG
>Ga0302127_10000865_pt1 | contig 17396 bp, 13 predicted proteins | sample CB4_SCM_MG_FD_204452 | JGI IMG/M metagenome (GOLD analysis project Ga0302127, IMG submission 204452) | Marine microbial communities from Western Arctic Ocean, Canada - CB4_SCM | ecosystem: Environmental > Aquatic > Marine > Oceanic | place: Canada: Western Arctic Ocean | collected 2017-09-24
TAGCTTGCACTCTAACTACTCCATCCACTACCACAGGACAATCCTTCACTTCACCAATAGCAAGAATGGCACTCTCGGGCATATTAATGTTCGATGTAAACGATTCAATACCAAATGCACCGAGGGTTGACATGCTAACGCTGCTACCAGAAATATCCTCGATTTTGTATTTTTTAGAGCGACATAAATCCATTAACCGCAATCTATCAGCAGCGATTTCCGTTAGGTTTTTCTGATTAATGTTACGAATAACTGGGACAAGTAGTCCATCGTCGACATCCATAGCCATTCCCATGTGCACATTGGCCAAATATTGAACACCCTTATCAGTCCATTGTGTATTAATAATTGGATGGCTGAGAATTGCATTGCCACAAATCTTCATAAAGATATCCGTCAATGTCAAACGAATACCACATTGTTTTTCTATCATTGAAAGAAATGTTTTACGTGATCGCACTATAGCTGAAGCGTCAATACTAATAGTCATATAAGATTGGGCCGTCTCTATTTTTGACGCAAGCATCCTCTTGGCAATGGTTTTCCGTGTCGCTGAAAAACGTACGAGCTTATCAATACAGCCAACACCAGCCTCACCGGCATGCGGCGATGAAACTTTGGCATCTACAGAGTCAGCCTCGAACTTCGAATTAATATTTTCTGGCGTTTTTTCTTTAACAATCCGATAAACATCCTCAGCAACAATTCGGCCTGAGGGTCCAGATCCTTGTACCGACGTAAGCTCTACCTCTTTCTCTCTAGCTATCTTTTTGGCAAGCGGTGTAACACTAACCCGACTACTAGAAGGTACGGGCTCGGGTAAGGTCTTGTCACCAGATAAGACTGAAGATGATTCAGAACTACTAAGTTCCTGTTCACTATTATTCTGAGTGAATTGCCGAATATCTTCGTACTTTTCTCCTGGCTCCATAAGGTAAGCAACGACACTTCCAACAGGGATAGACTCACCAATGTTGAATAGTATAGGACTAAGGATGCCGTCCGCTGGAGATTCAAATTCATAGCTTATTTTTTCTGTCTCCAGAACATAAAGAACATCTCCTTTAGATATCTGTTCACCCTCTTGCTTGCACCATTCTATTATCTCACCCTCTTCCATAGTGAGCCCCAGCTTGGGCAACAAAATTTCTATAGACATTATTAGCTCCTAATTATTAACATTTAAGGCACATCAAATTTCGAATTTAGGCGGTCTTTTTTCGATAAATGCCGAGAAACCTTCATGCATTTCATCAGTACTAAAACATACCGATAAGTTTTTCTGCGCATATTGAATTGCATCATTGAGTGGAAGCCTTAACCCTACTTCCATTGCATCTTTTGCCATTCGGCATGCAGTCGGCCCATTCTTAAGAATTTGGGACGCCAATTCCATAGAGACCTCAATACAGTCACCATTCAGTGCGACATCATCGACTAAACCAATGGCAAGCGCTTGTTCTGCACTAAGAATTTCTGCCGTCAAGATTATTTTTGCAGCGCGACTTTTACCTATTAGTCTAGGTAAGCGCTGGGTACCTCCAGCTCCGGGGATAATACCAAGTCTCACTTCAGGCAAAGCTAACTTAGCGCCCGCTGAGGCCACTCTAAAAGTACAAGCCAAGGCAAGTTCCAAACCACCTCCCATAGCAGCCCCGTTAATGGCTGCAATAACCGGTGATGGCATGCCCTCAAGAAGAGCAGTAATTTTCACTAACCCTTCATTCCAGAGCAGGATATCTATAGGAGACATTTTCGCAAGCTCTGCAATATCTGCACCAGCTTGAAAGGCTTTACCCGCGCCGGTTATGATTACAACCCGAACTTCTTGGTCATCCGCAATATCCCGACAAGCAAGTAAAAGTTCATCAATCATCAATTGATTGATTGCGTTCATAACGTCCGGACGATTAAGTGTGATAAGAGCAATATTACGCTCTTTTCCAACAATGATAGTTTTAAGATCTTTCATCTTCTAGAAACCTCTACCGCGCTGTGTATCCACCATCTAGGAAAATTTCTGATCCAGTCATAAAACTTGAAGACTTTGAAGCTAGCAAAATTGCTACCCCCTTTACCTCTTCAGGTTGGCCTAATCGGTTCATGGGTACATCTGAAGCAATGACAGTTTTACCCGCATCAGAATCGAAAAAATCTACATTCATTGGAGTTTTAATGTAACCAGGCGAAATCGTGTTTACTAAAATATCATAACGCGCCCACTCCAAAGCCAACGCTTTAGTCAACTGCACCAAGCCTCCTTTGGACGCGCAATAGGCAGTCATATTAGGGAAAGCAATGGAACCACCGACAGAGGCGACATTGATAATGCGCCCCCCTTCACCTCGTCTAATCATACTACCCCCCGCTGCTTGGGCGAGATTGAAAGCCCCAGTCAGATTAATATCGATCACTGACTTCCAGTCGTTTGCATCCATTTTCAATACGGGCTTTTCGCTGCCGCTAATGCCAGCACAATTGACTAGAACATCTATACCACCAAGCGACTCTTCAACTTCGCCAACCATCTTATTGATACTCTGAATGTCAGCAACATCACACTGCAATCCCAATACTTTCTGACCGGTCGTAGTTTCAATATTCGAGGCTGCATCCAAACAGATATTTTGTCGCCGAGAACAAATCACTACTGTGGCGCCTGCCTCAGACAAAGCTTCTGAAATGGATAGGCCAATACCTGTTGCACCACCAGATACAACGGCAACTCTACCGCTTAAATCAAAATAGGGTAATCTCACAGGGATCTCCAGCTAGGGTTCATTTGCGAAACCACGAGTTTTACTAGGAATGCCATTAGGGTAGACAAGGATTTTAATATGCTGCTCAGCGCGCTTAATCAAAGGGTCAAAGCCCTTTGCGACGATATTCTTAAGTTCAATTCGAGCTGTAATTAGTTTTTCGATATCGACTTGCCCATTGGCTAACAGTGTGATGGCTGCTTGAAATTCATTCTCATAACCGCTTGAAAAAGTAATTGATTTTTCGTGAGCCCAAAGTTGCAAGAAGGACACTTTGATGGGCTCTAACGCCAAACCAACGACACATATGGTGGCTCGCCGACCAGTGGTACGAACAGCTGTTTCAAATGATTGTTGAATGCCAGCACAATCAATCGCCACATCGGCTCGCAAATTATTGGTCATCTCAGCAACTATTTTTCCAGGATCCCCATTAACAGGGTCGATAATGTGACAGGCACCTAGCTGTAATGCCAATTCTCGGCGCGAAGGTATAGGCTCAACAACAAATATCTTTTCAGCCCCAAACGCACGACAAACCTGCAAAACTAAAAGACCAATGGGCCCCGCCCCAACTATAACTACACTTTGGCCCAACTTAACTCCAGCACGCTTAACTGCGCGAACAGCAACCGCCAAAGGCTCGATAAAAGCCCCCATATCGGCACTAATGCTGGTTGGTAATGCTAGAAGCATATCTTCTGACACAACAGCGTATTCAGCAAAAGCTCCGTTAGCGGCAAAACCCAGAGTTCCGAGCTGAGTGCACATATTCAATTGACCATTTTTACAATAGGCACACTCACCACAATAAATGAGAGGGTTGACCGTCACTCTATCGCCGCGGTCAAATTGAGTAACATCTTCTCCAACATCATCAACCGTTGCTGAAAACTCATGACCTAAAACTACAGGCCCGCCGACGTTGCCTGTGATGGGATGCTGCTTTTTCGGAATCAAAAAAGGTCCGTCTCGATATTCATGTATATCAGACCCACAAATCCCACAGGCCATTATTTTCAACCTCACCTCGCCAACACCAAGTTCAGGCAATGGAATGTCTTCTACTTTGAGCACACCTTTCTCATACCAATTCGCTGCTTTCATATCTAAATTCCTACTAAAATGTACGCGTCAAATTTTTTTTAACTGCCGCAACAATCATCTGGGCATTGGGCAGATAAGCCTCTTCAATGTTAAAGGGTATAGGCACAAATGGAGCTCCCACTCGCTCAATAGGAGCATCAAGCTCACACATCATCTCTTCGGCAACAGTGGCAGATATCTCAGCGCCAAACCCAAAACTTTTTACAGCTTCGTGGGCTACTACCAAACGATGAGTCTTCGCCAAAGAACTAAATACACAGTCTTTGTCCCAAGGCTGGATAGACCTAAGATCTATCACTTCAGCACTGATGTTTATTTTATCTAGCATCTTTGCCGCCTCCAATGCGTCGTGGACCAGCCTTCCCGCCGTAACGATAGTGACATCAGTGCCTATGTGTTTTACATCCGCTTTACCTATTGGGATAATATATTCTTCATCGGGAACTTCACCTTTCATCGCATTTAAAGATTTTGTTTCAATGAAAATTACGGGATTGTCGTCGCGGATTGCAGCCTTCAGTAAACCCTTAGTATCGTAAGGTGTCGAGGGCATCACAACCTTCAATCCAGGTATATGCGCAAACCAAGCCTCCAAACACTGCGAATGTTGAGGTCCTGCATTCAAACCACCGCCTCCGGCTGCTCTAACCACAACGGGAAGGGTGTACTGATTGCCAAACATATAGCGCATCTTGGCCATTTGATTGACAATGCTGTCCATACATACCGTTAAAAAATCAGAAAACATAATTTCGACTATTGGGCGCATGCCACAGGTAGCTGCTCCCGCTGCCATGCCGGTAAAACTCGCTTCACAAATAGGCGTTTCCAGAATACGCTCGCCAAATTTTTCAGTTAGACCACGCGAAGCGCCAAACGCACCTCCCGAGGGACCGACGTCCTCTCCAATCAAAATAACATCGGAATCTCTGGCCATCTCTTCATGCATTGCCTCATTGATTGCTTGAACATATCTAATTTCTCTCATATCAGTTTGAAACCTCTCTCACTTGGAAACCTAAACATACAGGCCCTGAATAAGGTCATCTGCCTCAGGGGCTGGACTATTTTTAGCAAAATCTACTGCCTCTTGAATTTCCGACTCGATCTGATCATCGGTCTCTTTCAGATGTTTGGCATCAAGTATTTTCTTCTTCTTTAATTGTTTAACATAATCTTGCAGACAGTCTTCATTTTGGGCGTCGGAAACGAACTTTTTATCACGGTATTTTTGCTGATCACCAACATAGTGACCAAACCAACGATTGCATTTGATCTCGAGCAAGGTAGGTCCTTCTCCGGCACGAGCCCTGTTAATCGCTTGCTCGGCCGCATGATGAATTTCGATCACATCATTGTTCAATGTCTCAGATGGAATACCGTAAGACCCTGCGCGATCAGCGACACATTTGCTTTTCATATGAACGCTTTTAGGCGTAAATTGCGACCAGCCATTACTTTCGCAGAGAAAAATGATAGGTAAATCCCAGAGTGATGCCATATTCATGCATTCATGGAAGGTCCCCTGATCTGCTGCACCTTCACCAAAATAAACAACAGCCACCCTACCGGGATATTTATACTTAGCAGCCAAAGACGCACCAACAGCAATCGGAATACCACCACCGACAATTCCATTGGCACCAAGTACACCTTTATCTTTATCAGCCAAATGCATGGAGCCACTGCGCCCCAAGCAGCAACCATCTTTTCTACCAAAAATTTCTGCCATAAAACGTTTTAGATCAACGCCTTTTGCTAAAACGTGGCCGTGACCACGATGGGTCGATCCAATATAGTCGGTATCTTCCAGCAAACTGCTAACGGCAACAGGAGCCGCTTCTTGGCCAATACACACGTGTAAAAATCCAGGTATCACACCTTGTGAGAAGAGAGCCATCAGAGTTTCCTCAACTCTTCTAATCCGCTTCATCGAAGCATAAAATTGAAGCATCGATTTTTCATCGAGCGCTGTCTTGTTTAGTCTAGTATTCATCCAGCCTGACTCTCTCTATTCCTAGTTACCGTTGGGAGTAAAAACCAATAGTGCGTTTCCCGCCATGTGCTCGCCAAAATCATAGCCTGAGTTAACAATCACCATATTATCGACAATGACTGGACCTGGACCACCGATAGAGCCACCCTTAGCTACGCCATTGACGGCATTAAATGTCCGATCAGTATTAACTTCCCATAAAACTCTGCCCGTTCCACCATCATAAGCACGCAATCGGCCATCTAAATGGCCAGCGAATACTGCATCCGGTGTTGCAGTGACGGCAGCCGATATACCAGGATCACAACCTTTCTTCCCTGCACAAATATCTTCAGCGATCGACCTCCAAATAACTTTTCCTGTCGATATATCAATAGCATGAATCCCGGGAAACATTTCTCCCGCTATTGGCCTATTAACACTATCAAGAGGTATGTCATTAATCGGCACATATAGTCGAGAATGATCTGCGGCCATGCCAAAATGAATTCCACCTTGCACTCCACCACGCCCCGCGCGAGTGCTCCAAACTATATTGCCATTCTTGTCCGGATCCAAAGCGAACACCATTCCCGACTTCTGCCCAACGACGACGACTTGCTTTTTCTCCTGAGTTTCTAGCAATAGAGGAGAAGCCGAAATGTCGAAATCTGGACCAAGTTCGAGCGGACAATTGGGATGATTCTGCGCCCCAAAATAACAACTCGCATTCCAGGCGTCCCCAACAAAAAGCTGCTGGCTCCATCGACGTTCACCTGTCTCTAGGTCAACTGCGAAGATAGCATCTGAATTTCTATCCGCAGGTGAAGAATAATTTTCACTGCTACCGAAATATATAACCCCTCTTTTTTCATCGATTGTAGGGCTTCCCCAAACAGCGGCACCGGATGGTCCTTTTTGAGGGATTCCCGCAGCAGATGCTCCTTGAAAAACAGCTGCTTCAGGAATGGTATAATGTCTCCAAATGATTTCTCCATCGTCAGGATGCATTGCTACGACTGAACCGCGAAAAGTGCAACACTCGTAGTTTGGATCTGATGCCGTTATAACCTCCAAAGATGAAACCGGAACATATAACCTTCCTTTATGGAGTACTGGAGTTCCTGTAATCGTCGCATTTGGGTGATCATCTGCTAACGTACTCCACAAAACATCGCCTGACAATACATCAAGTGCATAAACACGCCCCATCAGATCCCCGAAAAATAGGCGGGGCGAAGTCTCTGGGTATTCACCAGCAGGCCAAGTTTCGACAACAATGCCTGTGCGTATTTCTGCTGACAATCGAGTTTCCCATCGAGCGCAACCAGATTCTAAATCGAGGGCATAAACCGTTCCATTCTGACTGCCCACAAAGAGCGCTCCCATCGCAACTACTGGTAATGACCTAGCACGACTGCTACCAGGAAATGCCAGTGCCCATTTAATCTCAAGTTTTGGGATTTCCGCCTTAGGCAAACGAGCAATCTCTTCTGGCACAAAGCGAGTGGAATCGTAACCCCATCCCACCTTGGCAGGTGGCTTTAATTGATCAAAAGTACGAGTTTTCCCTGAACATGGCTCTGGACCGGAAGGCAAAACATAATTCACTGGGTTGACACCTGTAATGTATTCAACAACATACCTCCTTTGCTGAAGACTCAGAGATTCAGCCACACGTTTCATAACACCCTCATTGAGCGCCCGTAAAACTGTATCAGGAGACATTGTGGCCAACCAATCTCTGTGCGGAGCCTTTAGCATACCACCCTCATGACAATATGCGCAGTTGTCTTTATATAGCTCTTCGCCCAAGAAATACTCGGTGCTAAGTACAACCTGATCCGCTTGCCCTTCAACAGCAGCATACTGATTTTCCGGCGACATACATGCCGACATATTCATCAAAGTTAGGGAAATAAATACGCGTACGAAGCCATAAACCCAATTACACTTAATAAAAACTTTCATAGTTTTAATCTCTTATAGCCGTTCCGACCAAACAAGCTACTTATCCAATGCTGAGAGAACTTCATCTGTGTGCTCTCCAAGCAACGGAGGCGGTCGCTCCGAACGACACACACGTCCATCATTCCTGAACGGCGTACCAACGGTGCGCACTTTCCCTGCCAGTGGATGCTCATAATCAAACACTATTTCTCTGGCTTGCGCTTGATCACACTCTAACGCCTCACCGACCGTATTAACCGGTGCTGATGGCACATCATTTGTCGCAAATATCTCCAACCATTCTGTTACTGTTTTGTCCGGAAACAACGGCTCTACAATCTCATACAGCGCGTCCATGTTGTGTTTACGCGCTGTAATATCCGCAAATCTTGAATCATCCTTGAGCTCAGGCATACCAATGGCATCAGCAAACTTAAGCCAAAATATTTGCGTGAAGGCCGCCACAATAAAATATCCGTCTTTTGCCTTAAATGCCCTGTAGGGAGCTATGTGATGATGCCCAGAACCCACCGGTCCTGGAACTTCGCCAGTCGTAAAATATAACTGACCGACGTAACCCAGCAACGACACCAAAATATCGTGCAGTGCAAGATCGATATGCATTCCGCGCCCGGTCTTCCTCCGATCATGCAACGCTGACAAGACAGCAAACGCTGCGTAAATACCTGCTCCTAAATCACCCGCTGGCAATCCTACCCGAACGGGCGGCCGCCCAGGCTCCCCTGTCACCGACATCGTGCCAGCCATCGCCTGATTCACTAAGTCAAAACTAATCTTATCTTTGAGCGGGCCTGTCTGCCCGAAACCTGAGATGGAACAAAAAATGATGTCTGACTTAATCTTGCAAAGATCGCTATAACCAAGACCCAGGCGGTCCATCACACCCGGGCGAAAATTCTCAACCACAATATCTGCAGTATCTACCAGCCTCAGAAGTTGTTTCCTACCAGCCTCTGATTTAAGGTCAAGCGTTACGCTACGCTTTCCTCGATTAATCGCCATAAAATAGGTACTTTCGTCACCTAACTTGGGAATATTATGACGGGTCGGATCGCCCAATCGGGGCTCTTCAACCTTTATCACGTCCGCACCTAAGTCCGCAAGGATCAGAGTCGCGTAAGGCCCCGCCAGCATTCGGGTCAGATCAAGCACACGAATGCCACTCAAAGGCAGAGCGTCTCGCTCTGCCTCATCAACATCAGGAATATCCTCGCAGACAGGGGCACGGGCATTAGCACCGGTATGACCAGGCACTTCGGAACCCCGTATCACATTGTTTTCGATTAATGTGGCAATCTGCTGCTCATCATATCCAAGCAATGTCGACAAAATTGATCTACTGTGCTGCCCCACAACAGGTGGTGGCGCATAAGGATTTTCATAGTGACTGCCATCTGAATAGATCAAATGAAAGGGTGAACCTAAAGTCTTGATTTTGCCGCACACAGGATGATCGAACTCCGCCACCATACCACGACTATGCGTGTGCTCCATCTCAATAGCCTCCTTGACGGACTGAACAGGACTATTCGGCACATCACCATTATCCAGACAGTCACACCACTGGACAGTAGTCCGCGTCTTCATGATTGGCTCAAGAATGCCACTTAACACCTCTCGGCGAGCCAGGCGCTCTTTGAACGACTTGTAGGTCGAATCTTGGCCTAGTTCCGGGTGTCCGATAGCAACACAAAACTTGCGCCAAAAAGCATTGGTAAAAGGCGCCACTGCAACAAAGCCATCCATCGTCTCGAAGGCATTGTAAGGATAAATTGTTGGGTGTGCTGAGCCAACCGCTGCTGGGCTCTCTCCCGTCGCAAAATAAATATTCGCCATATAACTCAGCATAGATATACCGCCATCAAACATCGATATATCCACGTAACAGCCAAGCCCTGTGCGTTCACGGCGCTCAATACACGCCAAAATATTAATCCCAGCAAACAACGAGGACATCTCATCAGCAAGCGGCAAACCCATTTTCGCGGGTGGCCGCCCCTTCTCTCCGGTCACCGACAGCGCTCCACTCACAGCCTGAATCACCAAATCATAAGCAGTTTTATCACGCCAAGGACCCGTTTGGCCAAACCCAGTGATGCTACAATAGATCAGACGCGGATTTATTGCTTTTAAACTGGCATAGTCGAGGCCAAGGCGTTTAGCAACTCCATGACGAAAGTTTTCAACAACAACGTCTGCTTGCCGCACTAAATCAGTCGCTATTTTGAGCCCCTCTTTCGTCTTTAAATCAATCGCAATACTCTCCTTATTACGGTTGAACGATAAAAAATAGTGGCTTTCACCATTGATGAACGGATGGTTATGACGCGTCGTGTCACTCCCTTCGAGATCCTCAACTCGGATCACATGTGCACCGAGGTCACCAAGTAACATCGTCGATAATGGTCCCGATAGCATCCGCGAAAAATCTACCACACGTAACTTACATAGAGGTGCTGGTGCGGAGGAATTGCCTTGTGTTGATGATTGAGTCATTTCTACTACCTATATATAAGCGACTTAATTGCATTCTTGAGGAGTGTGGCGAGCATAAGTTTAAAGAAGAGATAAATCAGCGCAGGCTTAGAGAAATGCGCATCAGCCAATCCCGCATATTCTCTATTTTGAATATATAATCTCTGTGCTGAATGGTTGTTAGGATACCGTCTTGCTAGATCCACTGTCAATATAAAATATGATTATCATCATAGTGATGAATTTTATACGGCAGTTCTATAAAAAAACTTGTCGAAATATAAAATATATGTTCTATTGTGAATAGGTATTCACCAGTGTGATAAATCCAAGCCTGCCATATGCATAAATAGGGAATTTTAATTGAGCACATCAGCTATTATATCTGGCGTTCACGCGACTCAGGTTGGCCGACTGGAGGGTTCCAGCTGCCTATCATTACACGATGAGGCCGCAGTCGCAGCCATTTCCGACGCAGGTCTCAAACCAGAAGATATTGATGGTGTTATTTGTGCTTATTCTTTGACAGAACCACACCTCATGCTAGCTTCCTGGTTTAGCGAATTCTTTGGCCTTTCACCAAATGTTTGCTTCGCAATTCAAGCCGGCGGCGCAACGGGAGCGGTCATGGTCTCGCAGGCGGCAGCATTGGTCGAAAATGGTACCTGCCAACACGTGCTTGTAGTAGCGGGAGACAATCGTCTAACAGGCTTATCGCGTGATGGCGCAGTTTATGCATTATCTCAAGTCGGGCATGCTCAGTTTGAGCGCCCTTATGGTATGTCTGTTCCTTCCGCTTATGCATTAGTCGCATCTCGCTACATGCATGAATATAACGTGGAATCTTCCCAGCTTGCTGCTATTGCCGTGACAATGCGAGAACATGCTGCACGCAATCCCGGCGCACACCGACGCGAATCACTCTCCATTAAAGATGTTTTGAACTCACCAATGATATCATCTCCCCTCCGTCGTCTCGATTGTAGCTTAATTTCTGATGGCGCTGGTGCCCTGGTGGTAAGCACTGGAAGAGCACGATCTGATTTGCCAAACAAAGCAGTCAAGATTGTGAGCTCCGGTCAAGGCCATACTCATGAACATATTATTGCAGCACCATCGCTTACCGATTTCGGCTGCAAACAATCTTCTGAACAAGCCTTCGGCAAGGCCGGCATTCTGGCTAGCGATATTGACATCGCCCAAATATACGATTCGTTCACCATTACACTGCTCGTCGAACTTGAATCTATTGGCTTCTTTGAACGAGGAGAGGCTGGAGCTGCCATCGCCAATGGTGCCTTGAAACTAGATGGCCGTCTCCCTTGCAACACTCATGGCGGACTGCTTTCCCACGGCCATCCGGGTGCGGCTGGCGGTGTTTTTCATGTTATTGAAGCCGTTACACAGTTGCGCCACAAGGGCATAGGCCGACAGGTAAAAAACCCAGAATTAGCATTTGTACACGGTGATGGCGGCATACTTTCGGCGCACTGTTCTTTGATCCTAGCCCGTGATTAATTTATATGACTAGACCAATCCCCAGACCCACTAGCGAAACTGAATACTTTTGGCAAGGCTGCCTGCAAAACCAACTTCGATTCCAGCACTGCCCGAGTTGTGATCAGCCTCAATTTCCGCCAAGGATTCGATGTCATTCTTGCCACAAGGACTCACTGGTATGGCGTGAGTCAACCAAACGCGGAACCGTCTACAGTTCAACCACTGTAATGCGCGGTCCTAACAAAGCATTTCAAGATGACACTCCATATGTAATTGCCCTAATCGATCTAGAAGAAGGGTTTCGAATAATGGCTAACATCGTCAATGCAGACTCACTGCCAGTCGAAATTGGCACCCCAATACAGATCATCTTCGAATCAGTCGCTGACCAGACCGCACTTCCCCAAGCAAAGATTATTTATTAGCCTCCGCTAACAAAATGCTTTTTCATCGATAGCAGAAGGTCAGAATATCGCTAAGGGATTGACCGGAGACGCTGTCCCACCAATGATACGAAGAGGCGCCACACTCATAAAGAAATCTCTCCTAGAAAGAGATTTACACGTTTGCCTAAGGACATTGAGCTGTAAATTATGAAGTAACATTAATCCCATATAAACCTCCGTTCCTACATGTATGGGAATCCTCTCCTTGTCAAAAGAGGATGGCAACACATCATGAGCACAATCAGAAGCGATAAGAGATATCTTACGCTCATGTATCCATTCGAGGCAGTCCGGATATAGCCCCGGCAGATGACCTCTACCATCGCCCAAGCGCTCACACTGAGGACCGTTAGCTTCGCGGCGCTCATGACGACCAGTGCGATAAACCAGAATGTCACCCTCACCCAATTTTACGCCAGCATTTTTTTCGGCACGATTCAGATCGTCAGGGCGAACAGGTTCATTAGACTCTATAAATGGAACATCCCGAGCCTCCGCTATGTCGAGAAAGACCGCACGAGACACAATACCATCACCAACAACATTGATATCAAATATTTTGGCCCCAGCAGAAGTCACCTGAGACACAGATTGCTCATTAAACATACTGCGGTTATCACTAATATGGCAAAGCGCATCTAGATGACTTTGTGCTTGACCATGAGGGAAAATACCGATGTAATCATAAGCTACCCCAGTACCACATTCAGGAGCAACATCACCTGCCGCGACCATATGATGCTGCGCTGGAATACTATTCATCGGCGAAGGCACTGAGTCTACTGGGCGCGCCAAGCCAACGCTTAACCCCTCGCGAATGAGTTTTGCCGCCGCAACCCTCTTCTCCGGCGTGATGTAATTAAGAGTTCCGAGTTCATCATCTTTTCCCCATCGCCCCCAATTACTGACAGATCTATATATATCTCGAACAGCACTGTCATCCAACGCTTCACCTATATTCCCGTCAGATTTATTCATTAAAATTGCCGCCTAACCACTTTGTCCCAGCTCTACTCACTTGAAGCAGCTCTTCCGCCACAACTTGCAGCGCGGCTTCACTAAACTGACCACTAAAACCAACAACGCTCACAAACAAAGAGACCTGTCCCGTAGAGTCAAAAATCGGCACGGAAACTGTAGTTATACCGCGAACGAAGTGATCATGATCAATGGCGTAGCCGCGAACACGAGTCTCATCGATGTCAGCCCAATATTCCTCAAACTTGGGCGGATTTTCCCAGCGAAGAGCATCAAATTTCCGGCGTATGGCATCTTTAGACATTCCGTTATGGGAAGCCAGACAACGACCCATAGCACCTATATAAATTGGCAACCTTTGCCCTATATGCATATGAATACGGATAGTAGAGTCTGAATCAGCCCGATCGACCAATACCGCGCGATCCTCGCCAGCTCGGCGCCATAATGTAACCGTGACGCGATTACCAACCGCAATTTCTAACAGCTTTGCTCTCAAAAACGGTGCTATGTGATCACGATCACTCAAGCCCTCAACCAACCCAAGTAAACCATAACTAATCATATAATTCTTAGATTGAGAATCAAAATCTATGAGATCCTCAAGCACAAGTGTTCTCAAAAGATTAAAACAAGTACTGGGACTGATCCCTAAATCTCTCGCCACTTGACTAACACCAACAGGCGATGGAGCCTTTACCATGTAGCGAAGAACACTCAACCCTGCCACAAGAGCGCCAACTTTTTTTTCTGACCCTACTTTTTTTACCTCAGACGTCATGGCAGTAACCAACGCACAGGCAACATAAGATCAACTGAAAAGCACATTCTAGTCATGCCCACCATTAAATGGAGTAGTGGATTTGTAAAATTATTTATCATATTTTTACGCCTGTAGCTCGCCTTTGATTTTGTTAAGTTAGTGTATGTTCCCTATGATAAGCATAATTCGCCCAACATCGATGTACTCACGTGGTCGGCCATTGACATATCCATAAAGCAGATTTATATCAGACGTCAAACTATTGTACACAAACAAACTCACAAATATATTCGACTGAAGCTTAATTCTATAACGCGCCGTATTCAAGCTCGTATTATATGGCTTGCCTTAGAATATCTCTACCAAAAATCACCAGTAAAATATGGCCAGACACATAACCGATTCACACCAAAGTAGCTCTAAGGTGCCCCCCTTACTTAACCATTTCTGAAAAGGTCCTGCGTAGCGCCCAACTCAAGTAAATTTACTGGTTGCTGAAAAAGACTAATATTCTCTATAGCGAAAAATTTTTCTTGTTAATGAATGCCTAGCCAGTATATACTTATTATTGGGTTTGCTGCAAATAGAAACTCAACCCACAAAATGTCTTATACAAAGGAAACCAGGTGCACAAAACGTTAACCAACGAAATGATTGCTGAGTTGCGTCAGACAATCGGGCAGGAAGGCCCATTGCCTCAATTCAACACTGAAGCAACCGCTGACGCTATTCGGCACTTCGCTCTGGGTCGTGGAGACGACAATCCCCTTTATTGTGACAAACAGTATGCTACAAACTCCAGATTTGGTGACCTGATAGCTCCCAATACATTTGTTTTAAGTTGTGGCTTCCCACGCTCAAGGGGGCTTCCGGGTATCCACGGTCTGTTCACAGGAATAGACCTACATTGTCATCGACCCATTAAAGTTAACACGACTATCACAGCCACCACTGCTTTGCATGAGCTTAAAGAAAGGCAAGGAAGTTTTGCCGGACGACAATATCAACAGACCTCGGTTACAAAATACAAAAATGATAGCGGACAAATTTTGAGCACTCTCTATTCGCATGCATTCAGAATGGAACGTGGAGCAGCAGGAAAGAGTAAAAAGTATATCAATCTTGAACGTAAAACATATTCGCCAGAAGAATTAGCTGAGATAGAGCAAGCATACAATGACGAGGTTAAAAACAGACAAAGTAAATCCCCAAGATATTGGAACGATGTTCGGGTTGGAGAAAAATTAACCAGTATGGTGAAAGGCCCGCTTTCTGTTACAGATAATATAGCCTTTTTAATCGGCTTTGGCACAGTTTTCGTTCAAGCCCATCGAATTTGGCATGAGTTTCGCCTCCGCCATCCTGATGCTGGAATTAAAGATGAGTACGGTGTATGGGATGTACCTGAGCGAGTTCATTGGGACGAGAGGTTAGCAGAATCAATTGGAATGCCCGGACCCTACGACTACGGACCACAACGCATTGCATGGTTTGACCATCGCATTTCCGACTGGGTTGGTGACGAAGGCTGGCTGGATAGACTATCAGTAAAACTTACAGCACCCAATTTCGTAGGAGATACGACCTGGATTAATGGAGTCGTAACGGATAAATCCGACAATGGTAGCGTTTCTCTCAAATTGACATGCGAAGATCAGCGTGGTCGTACCACAGCAACCGCAATTGCCAAAGTGACACTGCCATGCCGTTAGACCAACCCGATAGAGGCTCTCAACAACCTGTCTGGACATTTGATAAGTTCAAAATTGATGATCATATCGGCACCTCGATACAGATTGTCGATCAACAGACATACTCGCAGTGGAACTCTTTGTATAAAAACTCACATAGAAAAAGCAGTCTACCCTATGGTATCTCTCAGCTAATTGTAGTGCGTGCATATACTGAAGTTATTCAGCCTCGCCCACCCTCAAATATTCATGCCGCATATAACTGCCGACTAGCAAAGACACCATCACTTTCAAAAGAACTTCAGGCAAAGGTGTTCTGTATCAATAAATATATGAGGCGTAAACGAAAAATGGTGGATTTTAGAGTGAACGTTTCTGATTCTGAGTCTGGTGTGCTCCTTTGCAGTGCAACGCTAGTTATCTGTTGGTCAAAATGAACACAATTCTAAAATTACCACAAACACTTACTCCAGTTCGAATGGTAATCGGCACTGAAGAGATTACAGCTTACGCTTCAATATCGAACGACTTCAATCCAATTCATATGGACGTGGAAGCCGCGCAAGATGCCGGCTTCAAGGATATCATCGCACATGGAACTCTGGCACTGAATCTTATCTGGGAATCAATCGAAAGGACTTTTGACTTCGCACAACAACCAGAAATTACTGTCGATGTACGCTTCAAAGCTCCCGTGTACAGAGGTCAGACTGTTGAAACTGGGAGTATGCACTTATCAAAAATGGGAAACTATGAAGTTTGGATTAGCGATCAAGATGGTATGCGCGCCATTGAAGGCACGCTACAAATACACTTTGATACTGTCAATGGTGAATGAAGTTTAACATGTCAAAATTAGATAGGGATGACTATTCTCCGAGTTTACTTAGTTTAACCTTACTAACACTGGCAATCTTTTTACTTCTTGGGGGAGGACAGCTCGCTCTGCTAGGAGGGTCTTGGTATTACTTATTAACAGGGATAGGTCTTTTGATTAGTTCTATCCTTATTTGGCAGAATAGACCCGAGGCAATCAGCTGCTATGCTACCATCCTAGGACTTACGATGCTCTGGGCTGTTTACGAATCAGGTTTCGACGTCTGGGCTTTGATACCGAGAATTGCTGCCCCATTAATACTATCACTTTGGTTCATACTTCCCAGTCTGCAAAGAAAGCTCAATCCCAGTCGTCGAATCGTTATCGCCATCCCGACATTATTCACAGTAAGTTTACTATTACTCGGAGGTAGTTATTTCGTAAATAAATTTCAACCCGTGGCCAGAGAAGAACAAATTGGTGTGGACTATGCACAGTTTGAAAATCGTGACAGTTCGTGGCCTTATTACGGAGGTAATCAAGGCGGGCAGAGATTTGTAAAATCAGCACAAATTAACAAAGATAATGTTTCGCAGCTTGAACCAGTCTGGACCTATCGTATCTCCGGTGAAAGTGCACAAAACACTCCATCAGAGCAAACACTTTCAACGGAAGCAACGCCAATTGAAGTTGACGGGCGCCTGTTTTTTTGCTCGTCAACAAACATCGTTATCAGTTTAGATGCTGTGACCGGCAAAGAACTTTGGCGATATCATCCATCAGTAACACTCGATCCAGCTACACATAAGGTCTGTCGAGGAATTGCTTATCATCAAAATCAAGATGAGAGTGCAACCTGCAATTCGCGACTTCTGATGGGGACCCTCGATAATCGATTGATCGCTATCAATGCA
>Ga0302127_10000866_pt1 | contig 17389 bp, 16 predicted proteins | sample CB4_SCM_MG_FD_204452 | JGI IMG/M metagenome (GOLD analysis project Ga0302127, IMG submission 204452) | Marine microbial communities from Western Arctic Ocean, Canada - CB4_SCM | ecosystem: Environmental > Aquatic > Marine > Oceanic | place: Canada: Western Arctic Ocean | collected 2017-09-24
TGAACAATTCCTATATTTGGCTCAATGGTGCAAAATGGATAATTTTCAGCAGGTATTTCAGCTGCTGTGAGTGCGTTAAAAAGAGTTGATTTACCTACATTTGGAAGTCCTACAATGCCGCACTTAATTGTCATATTAATTCGCTACTTATGGTTAAGCTTTGATGATGTATGAAGTTTCTTCATAGCGCACTCAATGCCTTGTTCAAGAATAATAGTGATAATATCTTGCACATCTTTGATATTTTCATTTATTGCTACTTCGAGGTTCTGAGTGACATCACGCAAAACATAATCAGTCACATCTCTTTTATCGCCTGGATGCCCAACACCAATTCGAATTCGCATAAAATTTCTATCGCAGTGATTAAAAATATTCCGCAGACCGTTATGACCTCCATGTCCACCTCCCATTTTTAATTTTGTCACACCAGGAGGTAAATCAATTTCGTCATGAATTACTAGCATTTTTTCTGGAGGTATACGGTAATAATCAAGTGCAGCTCTTATCGGCCCGCCACTCATATTCATAAAACTTTGTGGCTTTATTAGCCAAATATCACGCTTTGAGATAGTTATTTGACAGATTTCTGCATCAAACTTTTTGCTGTATGAAAAAACCGCATTATACTTTTTAGCAATATCATCAATGCACCAGAAACCAGCGTTATGAAGCGTTCGCTCATAACGTTTACCTGGGTTACCTAGTCCGGCAATAACTGAAAGGTTAGTTTCCATAAATTAAAATGACAAATAAAAATAAAGTAACAATCAAGCGCAATGTATAACTTTTAAAGTACCAAATATATTATTTAATCGATAAATTAATACGCTAATTAAATAATTGATTCGTATTATAAAAAATTACAAATTATGGCTTACCCACCCTCATCTTTATCAGCTGAATTTTCTTGAGAGTCACCATCAGAATCTGATGTAGTTTCGGTATCACCTTCTTCACCCTCACCTTCAATTATTTCCTCTTCTATAATCTCTTTGATTTCAGCGATTGAGACAATCGCTTGATCTTGCTCAAGAACTATTTCTGAAATCTCAACACCAGTTGGAAGTGAAATATTGGATACATGTAACATTTGATCAAGCTCAAGCTCTGAGATATCAACCTCAAGAAACTCAGGTAAATCTTTTGGTAAGCATGAAACTTCTAACTCTGTCATAAGACGAGAAACTGATCCTCCACCTATCTTCACGCCTATCGCATCCTCTTCACCTAGGAAGTGAATTGGTATCTGCATTCGTATTTTTTCATCTTCAACAATACGCTGAAAATCAATATGTAATATTTGTTTTTTTGCAGGATGTCTTTGAATATCCTTTACAATAGCTGCTCGACTCTCGTCCCCAACCTTGATCGTCAAAATACTTGAATAAAAAGATGCGTTCTCCAATTCTCTTAGTACTTTGTTATGATCAAACATCAAAGCTCTTGGCTCACGACCGGCACCATATATAATTGCAGGAACTTTTCCTTGACGACGCAGGCGGCGGCTCGCTCCTTTCCCCCGGTCATCACGCATTTCCGCAATAAGATTAAACTCATCACTCATTTTATCTCTCCATAAATAGCTGATTTATATATTAAAAATTCTCAACCTCATTCGCGACCAAATTGAGTTGAGTGGCGCATCATAGCTTAAAGCTAACGCCGATGAAACAATGTAGCTAAAATAAAAACCTGATAAATTAAATTCTTTATTCTAAATACAAAGAACTGACCGATTCTTCTTCACTAATACGGCGCATAGTTTCGCCCAATAACTCAGCAGTTGATAATTGTCTGATCTTAGAACACGCAGTGGCGGCTTCACTCAACGGGATAGTGTCAGTTACTACTAATTCATCAATTGCTGAATCGGTAATCCTTTGAACCGCAGGTCCCGATAATACAGGGTGTGTTATATAAGCACGGACAGAAGTAGCTCCACACTCTTTTAATTTATCAGCTGCATGGCAGAGTGTCCCTGCCGTATCGACCATATCATCGATCATAATGCAGTTTTTATTCTCCACATCACCGATAATGTTCATCACTTCAGATTTATTTGCTTTTGAGCGACGCTTATCAATAATTACTAAATCTGCATTATCCAATCTTTTTGCTAGCGCCCTGCCTCTGACTACGCCACCAACGTCAGGAGAAACAACAACAATATCTGAGAGATCATTTTTCCAAGCATCTCCCAACAAAATTGGAGATGCATAAACATTGTCCACGGATATATCAAAGAAACCTTGAATTTGTTCAGCATGTAAATCAACCGTTAACACTCTATCAATGCCTGAGGCTGCAATTAATTTAGCTACTAATTTTGCCGTTATCGGCACTCTTGATGATCGTGGTCGACGATCTTGTCTTGCGAAACCAAAGTAGGGAATTACAGCAGTTATTTGATTTGCAGAAGCTCTTTTACAAGCATCTGCCATGACCAATAATTCCATCAAATTTTCTGCTGATGGAGGTGATGTTGATTGAATAATATAAGTATCTCTGCCCCGAATATTTTCCAATATCTCAATATTAAATTCACCATCACTAAAACGGCTAACGTGAGCTTTAGTAAGAGGTAAATGAAGCACTTTTGCAATATCTTGCGCTAATTTCGGGTGCGCATTTCCTGAAATTATTGCCATTGATGCTGAATCCAAATTCCTACTCCTTAAATATATTTATTTCGTTATTTATAATGAAATTCACACAATTGAATGAATTTCCCCACAAATGGCTGGGGTGGCAGGGATCGAACCTGCGAATGACGGGATCAAAACCCGTTGCCTTACCACTTGGCTACACCCCATCTAAAACTATTCGTTGCCTAGGAAAAGTTAATTGTGAAGTCCGTTCTTACGTGTGTCAAACAACATTGAAATAATCGTTCTCATAATCGCCAATTATCAATAATTATCTTCAAATTTGAAGTCAAATTTCTAGCCTGAATATTTTTAGGTAAATTATGCGAATCAATAGTTTGATATTTATTTATTTTAACTATCCAATTATTTTGCTCAAATTCGATATAAGCTTGGCTCTGCGATATTTCTGCGGATATTGAACCAGGATTTGGGATCCCTAAAAGCCAATATTTTAAATCTAGAATTGATATTTCTTGCTCTAATACTGTTTTTATATCAGTTGAATTATCATCATTTATTATATCCTGTATTCCAAAATCATCACCCTCAATAACAATCTTCTCTAACCCAAATGGGCCACTGATTATACATTTGAAGTTGACCCCCTCCTGGATCCAAGTAAATTTTGCATTCACCGCATCTTCTTCATATTGAAGAAAAATTCTACCGTCAATTTCCCATGAATTTTGGGTTAACTGATCGAGTGATTTAACATTAATGTTAGAATTAATCGCACATCCATGTAGGTTAGCTAGGCAAATAACACCAAACCAAAATTTAATTACTCTACCAATATTAACTTTCTCCAGAATCAAAAAATTTGTTATTTAATTTAATTAAATAACTGCTATCTGGGAAACTTTCTTTAGCATTAAGATAAAAATTTCTGGCCTCTTCTATTTGCTTTTTTTCCCATAGCACTTCAACAATATGAGCCGCTATTTCTGGATCTTTATATACATTATAAGCATCTTTCAACTCTTTTAATGCTTGATCATATTTACCTAAACGAAAAAGAGCCCACCCATAACTATCCATAATAGCTGGATTATCAGGCTCAATTTTTAATGCTTTTTTAATGAGCTTAATCGCTTTTTTATAATCTTTAGAATAATCAGTTAATAGATACCCATAAGCATTCAAAATTGTCGCATTTCCAGGAAATCTCTTTGCTAAAATCGCGTACTCTTTTAACGCTTCTGAATTACGCCCTTCACTTAATAATATTTCTGCATATCTGAATGAAAATTTATACTCATTTGGATAACTATGAATCAAATCTCTATAAAGGGTTAATGCTTCACTATTTTTCCCCAAACCTTGGAGCAAATCAGCCTCTGCTATAAGCATCTCTTGGGTAAATTTTGGATGCTTTTGTCCAAACCTCTTTAAGTGAACTCTGGCCGCATCTCTTTTATCTAATGCAACCATGAGGTTACTAACGCGTCTTTGCGAATAAATTGCGTTCGCTCCAGAGTTTACTTGCGAATAAAGCTGAATGGCCTTAATGGTATTTCCCTTAATTTCGTTGATTCTTGCCATGTAATATAACGCATCCATTGGATATGACTTATTTTCAAGTAGTTCATTAAAATCGATCCATGCAGCATCATAATCGTCCAATCTAAAATTAATAATAGCCATCAATCTTATCGCTGCAGATTGATCATTTTTTTCCAGTAAAATCTGACTCACCTGCCCTAAAGCATCTTCAAGTCGTTCAGATGACATATAGAGTAAAGCAAGTTCTAAGCGTGATTCTGAACTGGGATTAATTTGATCACCAATATATCTAGCAACATAATCAATCGCCTCACTATTTTTACCTGATAACAATAAAATTCGAGCAACAAGTAATTTTGGTTTTTCCCATGAAGAGTCCAATGCCACGGCAGAATTTGCATAAGAAAGCGCTTTATCATAATCACCACTTTGCATTAATGATGTTGCGTAAGCATATTTCACGTAACTAGACTTATGATAAATCTTAACGAAATAGTTTATTAATTTATTTAATTTTTCTTGATCCTTGGTGGTCAAAAATGGGAACACTGCCAAAAATACTTCATCTGCCTGACCTTCATTCCTGGCCAATAATTTTTTTAAGTTTTCTTTTGCGGCTATAATTAAATTGGTATCAATTTGGCGATTGATCAAAAATAATAAAGCAGAATCACTGCTAGCATCTATTTCAACCCAACGCTCAGCTAAAGATAGAGCTTGAACATTAAAATGGTAACTGTCTGCCAACCAGGCGGCTTGTTTTGTAATATTTACATCACCACTGGAATTAGCTGCATTCTCATAAGCAGCTGCAACTTTTTTGTAGTTATAACTCTCAAGTGCGACTTCTGCTTCCCTGAGGTGCGCTTGAGTGGTTTGATTTACCTCTTGTGCGAAGAGATCGAAACATAGCAATGAAATAAATAAAATTACATTTAATCTTACAGAAGTTATTGATTTAATTGAATTTTTTTTCATATATATGTTCTTATTTGCTTTTTTTACATTGTTAAGATAACCAGACAAGCAAAGCACTATATCGCTACTTGTTTTATGATACGTCAAAATCATAATCTTTATTAAAACAATGTCACTTAAAATTCTTGGTCTAAATCATAATACAGCATCGCTCATTATAAGAGAGCAATTAGTATTCTCTGATGAAGAGATTAAGTCTGCATTAGATGAATTAAAGTTAATAATTTCAGTTAAAGAGGCGGTTATTTTATCGACATGCAATCGAAGTGAACTCTATCTAAATACAGATCATGAAGGTCTCGAAAAAGCCAAATCATGGTTAATTAAATTCAAAAGAATTGATTATAAAACAGAAAAATATCTCTTTATAATACAAGATGAAGCGGCTATAAATCACTTAAGTCGAGTTGCCTGTGGCCTGGATTCTATGATCCTTGGGGAACCTCAGATACTAGGTCAATTAAAAGACGCATTTAGATTGGCTAGACAACATCATTTTATAAGTGACATTTTTAATCCGCTATTTGCACATGTATTTTCTGTGGCGAAAAAGATACGAACCAATACAAAGATTGGTAATAGTCCTGTATCGGTAGCTTATGCTGCGGTCACCTTAGCAAATCAATTTTTTTCAGGATTTAAACAGCATACCGCACTTTTAATTGGGGCTGGAATGTCAATTGAGCTTACCGCCAAACACCTCAGTAATAAAGGTATTGGTCGCCTCTTCATTGCTAATAGAGACTATAAGAAAGCCCAAAAACTGGCAAAAAAATTTAATGGTTATGCAATTAATCTAGCCAACTTAGATGGAATATTAGAAGTTGCCGATATCCTAATAAGTGCAACCTCAAGTAAAAACTTTATTATTACAAAATCGCAAATTCAAGAGGCCATAAGAGCACGAAAAAGAAAGCCCATTTTTGCTGTAGACATGGCCGTACCTCGAGATATGGAACCTACTATTGGAGATCTAGAGGATATCTATATCTATACTATCGATGATCTAGAGAAAGTCATACTTGAAGGACAGTCCAGTCGTCAGTCAGCAGCCGTTAATGCCAATAATATCCTTCTAGAAGAAACGTCTCGCTTTATAGAAAAACAAAAAAGCTTAGCTATTAACTCAAAGATAATAGAGCTTAGAGAGTATGGTGAAAAGATCAAACAGGAAGTTTTAAAGCAGAGTCAAAAGCAATTAAAGAAAGGTGATAATATCGATCAAGTTTTAGAAAAGAATACTTCAAATATTGTAAATAAATTACTGCACCTGCCCAGCATAAAACTAAAAGAAGCAGCCGAAAAATCAGACACTGAATCAATCAAAATAATTTCAGAGTTATTTAACTTGGAAGATGATTAAACAATGAAAGATTCAATTCGTCATAAACTAGAAATTACCAGCGAAAGATTAGAGGAAATTTCAGCTCTTCTCTCGGATCCTGATGTAATTTCCGATCAGAATAAATTTCGTGCACTCTCTCAAGAGTATTCGCAAATTGAGCCTATTAGTAATCTTTTTAATGAATTCAAATCATTAAATGAAGATCTGGGTATCGCAGAAGAGATGAAGCATGATAAGGATATCGATATACAAGATATGGGTAAGGACGAATTTACTATAATTGAAGAAAAGATATCCTCATTATTAATGGATATTAAGAAATCCCTTATTCCTGTCGATCCACATGATGCGAGTAATATTTTTCTAGAAATTAGAGCCGGAACCGGTGGTGATGAGGCCGCTATATTTGTAGGTAATTTATTTCGTATGTATTCAAAGTATGCGGAATCAAAAAAATGGAACACAGAAATAATTAGCATGAGAGAAGGCGAATACGGCGGTTACAAAGAAATTATCTCTCGAATCTCAGGAAATAATATTTTTTCACGCCTCAAATTCGAATCGGGAGTTCATCGAGTGCAACGAATACCACTCACTGAATCTCAAGGTCGGGTACATACATCAGCTTGCACTGTCGCGGTACTTCCAGAAGCTCAAGAGATAGAGGAAATTACTATCAATCCAAGTGATTTACGTGTCGATACCTATCGAGCATCAGGGGCAGGTGGCCAGCATGTAAATAAAACAGACTCTGCGGTAAGATTAACCCATCTTCCAAGTGGAATAGTTGTGGAATGTCAAGATGAGCGTTCGCAACACAAGAATAAAGCGAGAGCAATGTCTTTGTTACAGGCAAAACTCCTTGATGCAGAAGTTTCCATGCAAGCTGATGAGCAAGCCCAAGAGAGAAAATTACAGGTTGGAAGTGGTGATCGGTCCGAAAGAATCAGAACTTATAACTACCCTCAAGGCAGAATAACTGACCACAGAATTAATTTAACCTTATACAAATTATCTGAGATTATTGAAGGTGGTATTGATGAGGTAATACAGCCATTAATCGATGAATACCAGGCGGATCAATTGGCTAATATAAGCGGCTAACAAAATTCTATATTTTTTTTCGTAAATAATTCAACACATCAGAACGAGTAATAAGACCTAAAAATAACTCTTCATTCGTAATCGCCGCATAAGGTTGTACATGCAACAAGGACACTAAATTATTTATACTTGTGTCTTTGTTTAGCTCAATAAATGCTGTCTCCATAGCATCGCTTACCGATCGATTCATCATCTCTGGTTTGCCAAATACAAAACGAATAATTGTATCTTCAGTAATTATACCCACTAGTTTATTACCTTTCATTACTGGTAATTGTGAAAATCCTGCATTTCTTAATCGATTATGAGCTGTAGTTAAACTATCATCTGGACCTACCACCACTGTAGCCCTTTCATCATGAAGTCGACCAATCAAATCCCTCAGATCGCCATGCAACTCTCTTTCAATAAAACCCTGATCTTCGAGCCAAAAATCATTAAAGCATTTAGACAAATATTTATTTCCCGTATCACAAGCAAAACTTACTACCTTTTTACTTTCCTTTTGCGCTCGACAATATTTAATGGCAGCAGCTAACAAAGTACCGCTTGATGATCCAGCTAATAAACCCTCTTTTTTTAGAAGTAATCTAGCGGCATCAAAAGACTCTTGATCTGAGATAGCAAAAGCCTCTTTAACTCGACTAAAATCCGATATAGAAGGAAGGAAATCTTCTCCAATACCTTCCACCAACCAACTGGCATTCTTATCGTGCAATTCTCCATGATTAATATAATCAGCAAGAATTGATCCCTCTGGATCAGCTAAAATTAAATCAACATTAGGTGCGTGTTTAGCCAGATATCTACTAAGACCAGTTACTGTTCCACTCGATCCAACACCAAGCACTATGGCATCTAGATCACCATTCATTTGCTCTAATATTTCAGGTGCCGTTCCAGATTCATGCGCCATCGGATTATCAGGATTTCCAAATTGATCAATGAAATACGCATTTTTATCTTTCGCGATAGTTTTTCCGAGGTCTTGGTAATACTCTGGGTGACCTTTGGCAACATCTGAGCGAGTTAGCACAACTTCAGCACCCATAGCACGCAGATTAAATATTTTTTCTTGGCTCATTTTGTCAGGCAATACCAATATGAGCGGATAACCTTTTTGAGAAGCAGCTAAAGCCAATCCCAATCCGGTATTTCCGGCAGTTGCTTCAACGATGGTATCACCCGGTTTTAAGTCACCCCTTTTTTCAGCTTCTTCAATCATCGAAACTCCAATACGGTCCTTGATTGATCCGGCGGGATTCATGAGTTCAAGTTTTAAAAAAAGACGGCAAGGACCAGTATCAATATTTTTTATTTCGAGCATCGGTGTTTGCCCGACCATTTCTAATATATTTGAGAAAACTTTCATAATTTTTTTTGTTTCCGATAAGATTAAATTTAATACTTCTTAATTTAAGCATAAAACAGTTACAGCTGAAAATCATCATGGATATTAAAAACACGCTTCTAGAAATAAATCATGAACTTCAGAGCACAAGCTCAACATCAAAACTAGATAGTGAACTTTTATTGATGACGGCCCTTGGGGTGTCTCGTCCTTATCTTTATACACATGGAGAAAAAATTCTATCTGTATCAGAAAAAAAAGTCTTAAATGATCTTTGTAAGCGTCGCATCAACCTTGAGCCCATGGCTTACATTACGGGAATAAAAGAGTTTTGGTCGAGAGAATTTAATGTTTCGCCCGCCACACTAATACCAAGACCGGAGTCCGAAATGCTTGTTGAGGAAGTGTTGAATCTTTATGCCCTTGATGAAACTATATCAATTCTAGAGATGGGCACGGGCAGTGGCGCAATAGCTATATCGCTTGCGCTTGAGAGGCCGAAAACAATCATAACGGCGACTGACATCTCATCTAAAGTACTGGATCTAGCGAAAAAAAATGCAAATAAATTTAATGCTCATAATATTATTTTTCAAAAGAGTGATTGGTTTAGAGAATTAAAAAATCAAGAATTTGATCTTATTGTATGTAATCCCCCTTATATAGAGAGTCATGATGATTGCCTGCTTGACTTGAAATTTGAACCTATCTCAGCATTAGTATCCGGAAAAGACGGGCTTGATGCAATTCGTCATATAGCGAATAATGCAAAACAATTTCTTAAAATAAATGGAACTATCCTGATTGAACACGGAAAAGATCAAGAAAAGGCGGTTAATCAAATATTCATATCCAATCAATGGGAAAGAATTAAATGTTTACCTGATCTAAGAGGATTTCCAAGAATAACTATGGCAAAGTAGCCATATTAAATTTACCTTAAAATAAAATATAACCATAAGAGAAGAAATAATATGATCAAAATAACCACCAATAAAGGCGATATTGAAATCAGTCTTTATGAGGCAGAAGCGCCTATATCCTCTGAGAATTTCAAACAATATGTTATTGATGGATTCTACAAAGGAACTATATTCCATCGCGTCATTCCCAACTTCATGGTTCAAGGTGGAGGTATGACAGATGACATGCAAAGCAAACAAACAAGAGCTTCAATAAAAAATGAAGCTGAGAATGGAAAAAAGAATCTACGTGGCACGTTAGCCATGGCAAGAACGGCAGAAATTGACAGCGCTTCATCGCAATTTTTTATTAATCTCGTTGATAACCAATTCCTTGATAATGGTGATCGTGATTTTGGCTATGCTGTATTTGCGGAAGTAACGTCAGGAATGGATGTTGTTGATGCTATTGCTACCACTCCAACTCAGATGAGTAATGGACACCAAGATGTTCCCGCTGAAACAATTACGATTGAAGATATACAAATCGTTGAGTAACTGAATGTCAGATCAAAGCCTAAATAAGGATAGAGGGGCACGTCATCTCTCACTGCCGCAGATTGGCGAAAAAGGACAAAAGCTAATCTCCAACTCAACAGTCTTGATCATTGGGATGGGTGGGCTCGGCTGCGCGTCGGCAAGTTACCTAAATAGCAGTGGTATCAAAAAAATTATAATTTGTGATTTCGATAGTGTTGATGCCACCAATTTAGGTCGACAAATACTTTTTGGACCCAGTGATATTGGAAAATTAAAAGCCTTAGCAGCCAAAGATCATCTCGAAAAAATTAATCCTGAGATTGATATCCAGGCAATAACTAAAAAAATCAATGGGCAGGAATTAATAACAACAGACTTTGAAAGAAGCACCATCATTTTGGATTGCAGTGACAATTTCAATACACGTTTTGAGGTTAATGAATACTGTGTCAAAAATAATCATTATTTGGTATCTGGATCTGCCATTAGGTTTGAAGGTCAATACGCGGTATTTGGTAATGATTACAAAACATCATCATGCTATGAATGCTTATATGACCAACAAGACGAATCTTTTGAAGATTGCCAAGGTAATGGTGTGCTGGGACCCATACCAGGAATGATTGGTGCAATGATGGCGATCGAAACAATTAAAATTATCTGTAATATTGATACTCAAAAAGGCCAACTCAATATCTATGAAGGCTTATCAAATGAATGGCACCAAATTAATGTAAAAAAACGTAATAATTGCTCAATTTGTAATTAATCTCTTTACGCTTTCATTTAATTTCTTTAAAATATACTCAAACGCCGATTTGTACCCGATTGCGGGCGTTCAATAAATTCAGCTAAATAGGACTTATAAAACCTATCATGCTGACGCTGGTGGGTTTTTTTTTGAGAGGATATAAATATTATGGATAATAAAATTACTTTGATTGATGGCGCCATGGGTACGGAAATAAGAGCTAGAGGCTTTGATGTTCCATCACATATCAATTCAATATGGTCAGCTCAAGCTTTAATAGATAACCCTGAGGTTGTCAGAGATATTCACGAAGATTATATTCATGCTGGTGCAGAAGTGATAACCACCAATAATTACGCGGTTACACAAAATCTGTTAAGGCGTGAAAATCTCAGAAATAATCTAGAAGAATTGACCTTACTGTCAATTGACATTGCGAACCAGGCACGACAAGTGACTGACAAAAAAATCAAAATTGCAGCCTCACTGCCACCTTTGGATACGAGTTATCGTCCTGATCTTGTGGGGGACATGGAATCAATTGTGAGAAAATACTCAGAAATTGTAGATATTGTAAAAAATAAAGTGGATCTCATTATTATAGAAACCATGTCATCCTCAATAGAAGCGATTGGGGCTTTAAAGGCATGTAAAAATGCAGGGATTGAAGTTTGGCTTGGCTATACTTTGCATGGTATTAGAAAAAATACACTTCCAAGTGGAGAATCTCTATTGGATGCTCTACATGCTGTTAAGGATTATGATATCGATGCTTATTTAATCAATTGTTGTAGTGCGAATATCACTTCTGAAGCCATGAAAATTTTTGCGAGAGAGCTTAAAAAACCATTTGGAGGATATGCCAATTCAGAAATCATAGATCATGTTGAAAGTGGAGATGATTCTCTTAATAATGCAGAAAATTTACAAAGAGAATCCCGACAATCAATCAATGCTGACCAATACTCAAAGATTGTAGAGGAATGGATTGAATCTGGAGCAACAATAGTCGGTGGATGCTGCAGAACTACTCCAAAACACATCAAGAAAATAAATCAAATGATAAATAATTAAGAACGATTGATTAATTTAGGCGCCTGCCCAAAAAGAAGCTGCGAAGAAATTAACAAAAGAGCAAGACCGAAAATCAAAACATAGATTTACAATTAATGAAGCAAAAAAAGGATTGTCCGAATTCTATGATATTGAGAAAGAAAATATTGAGATTATCTTAAAAGGATAATTAGTATTTATTTAAGTGAGTTTATTTTTTAAAATCTCATTTACCTTCTGTGGGTTGGCTTTGCCTTTGGTTTCTTTCATGACTTGACCAACAAAAAAACCAAATAAACGATCTTTTCCACTCAAATATTCAGCTAATTGAGAAGGATTATTTTCGATTACTTGATCAATGATGGTTTCAATTTCACTATCATCCGTAATCTGAACTAGTCCTTTTGATTCGATAATTTCTTCAGCACTGCCCTCACCATCCCACATCGCTTCAAATACTTCTTTGGCTATTTTTCCAGAGATAGTTTGATCGGCTATTTTGTTTAGTAAGCCTGCTAAATCAGCGGCTGATAGTTTTGCATCTTTAATTTCTAAATCATCTCGATTTAATGCTGCCGTATAATCTCCAATCACCCAATTTGCTGAAATCTGCGATTCAGTATTGGCTATTTTTTCTACAGCTTCATAAAAATCAGCCAATTGTTTGGTTGTAGTTAATATCTGTGCATCACTGACTTTAAGATTATAAGTTTCAATAAATCGCTGCTGCTTAGCATTGGGTAGCTCTGGCAAAGTTTTCTTGATATAAGCTATATAAGTCTCATCAATTATGACTGGTAACAAATCAGGATCAGGGAAATAACGATAATCATTGGCCTCTTCCTTACTGCGCATTGGTCTCGTCTCGTCCAGATCAGAATCATAAAGACGAGTTTCTTGTTTAACTTCACCACCATCTTCAATAATTTCAATCTGCCGCATGACTTCATGATTGATGGCTTTTTCAATAAATTTAAACGAATTAAGATTTTTTAATTCAGCTCTGGTACCCAATTCTTTTTGATCGAAGCGTTTAATGCTGACATTCGCATCACAGCGAAACGAACCTTCCTGCATATTGCCATCAGAAATTTCCAGATAGCGCACAATAGAATGAATTTTTCGCATGTAAGCAACGGCTTCTCTAGCCGAACTCATTTCTGGTTCTGACACAATCTCCAACAACGGTGTTCCAGCTCTATTTAAATCAATCCCTGATAATCCATCCAGGCCTTCATGAACTGATTTACCTGCATCTTCTTCCAGATGAGCACGCGTTATGCCAATGATCTTTTCATTGCCATCACCATCAAGAATGCTCATGTTACCACCCACAACAATCGGTAGATCGAGTTGGCTAATTTGATAACCTTTAGGTAGATCAGGATAAAAATAATTTTTTCTCGCAAACACGGAACGTGAAGATATTTCAGCATCCACAGCCAATCCAAAACGAATCGCCATTTCTATGGCTTGCTGATTCAAGACGGGTAACGTGCCTGGATAACCTAAATCGACCAGACAAGCTTGAGTATTGGGTTCACCTCCATAAGCAGTTGAGGCGCCCGAGAATATTTTACTTTTTGTCGCTAGCTGGGCGTGAATCTCAAGACCTATGACTATTTCCCAATTCGAATTCATTTGAATTGCTCCGGTATTTGCAGATGCCAATCAGTTGCTTGTTGATAATGATGACCACATTGAAGCAGTGACTCTTCACCAAAATGCTTGCCCACTAATTGCAATCCAACTGGCAAACCATTTACAAAACCGCATGGTATCGACATACCCGGTAAACCAGCAAGATTAGCCCCGATGGTATAGATATCATTAAGATACATCTCAATGGGATCATCCATTTTTGCACCTAACGAAAATGCCGGTGATGGTGTAGTTGGGCCTGCGATTAAGTCAACTTTTTCAAAAGCTTTCTTAAAGTCTTGACTGATAAGTTGTCTAACTTTTTGTGCCTTCAAATAATAAGCATCATAATACCCTGCTGATAAAACATAGGTGCCAGTCATGATGCGTCGCTTAACCTCAGCACCAAAACCCTCACCACGAGTTTTACAATAAAACTCATTTAAATCTTTGTAATTTTCAGCTCGATAACCAAACCTTACACCGTCATAACGAGACAAATTAGATGAGCATTCTGCTGAAGCCACTACATAATAGGTGGGCACAGATAATTCGATATTAGGTAAATCAATATCAATAATTACAGCGCCTTGATCCTTTAATACATCAAGAGCTTCCTTAACAGCTATGGCGTTATCATCATCCAAACCAGCATCAAAATGTTGTCGAACTAAACCTATTTTTAAACCCTTGACGGGTTGATTAATACCGCCCAAATAATCAGGCACTGGCACATCAACAGAGGTTGAATCATTTTCATCAAATCCTGCCATCTCCCCTAACAACAGGGCAGCATCTTCCACTGATCTGGTGAAGACGCCCCCTTGGTCAAGGCTTGAAGCAAACGCAATCATACCAAAACGAGAAACTCGACCATAAGTAGGTTTGATTCCCGTAATGCCCGTTAACGCAGCTGGTTGTCTTATCGAACCTCCAGTATCAGTGCCAGTTGCTGCAGGAACTAAGCATGCTGCAACCGCAGTGGCGGAGCCTCCTGAAGAGCCGCCCGGAGATAAATCTAAATTCCAAGGGTTTTTAACTGGGCCGTAATAACTGGTTTCGTTTGATGAGCCCATGGCAAACTCATCCATATTAGTTTTACCCAACATAATAGCGCCACTTGCCTTCAGATTTTTAACCACAGATGCGTCATAAGGAGGGATAAAGTTATGCAGCATTTTTGAGGCACATGAAGTCAATACTCCATCGGTACAAAAAAGATCCTTATGAGCAATAGGCAAACCCAAAAGTGGTTTATCTTTCCCAGTCGCAATTAATTTATCAGCATCCTTAGCTTCTTTTATCGCTTGCTCTGCAGTCACTGTAATAAAAGCATTAAGCGTTGCACCCAGACCATTAATACGTGAAAGTAATACCTCAGTTATTTCCAAAGAAGTAAAGTCTTTATCTTTCATTCCTTGCTTTAATGCGCAAAGTGTCATGTTTTGTATTTCTTTGATGATCATAATCGCAGCTTTAATCAATTACTTTAGGCACTAAATACATGCCATTATTGGTTTCATTTGCATTCAATTGTATTTTTTCACGCTGATTGTCTTCTGTAACTTTATCGATTCGCAATCGCTGACCTTGCTCTAATGGATGCGCCATGGGCTCAGTACCTTCGGTTGATACAGCCTGTAATTGATCAACAAATTCGACTATGCGGGATAATTTATCCACCACATCTTTTATCTCGCTATCTTGGATATCCATACGTGAGAGTATCGCCAGATATTTTATTTGTTCTTTATTTAATGACAACTGAAGTCTCCGCAACAAATTTAAGCGTGATTATAAAATGAAATAACTTGAGATAGAATAACATATGATAGCTTGCTGAAGGTTGCCCTCATTTGATAGATTAGACAGTCAATTAGTATAAAGAGTTTCAATAATTCCATGTTTAAAAATATTTTAGGTTATTTCTCAACCGATTTATCGATTGATTTAGGTACAGCAAATACTTTGATCTACTCAAGAGGTGCTGGTGTCGTTCTCAATGAACCATCTGTCGTTGCTATACGTGAAGATATGATGAAAGGTGGAAAAAGTGTTGAGGCAGTCGGCGCAGATGCAAAAGGCATGCTCGGCAGAACCCCTGGTAATATTACTGCCATAAGACCATTAAAAGATGGGGTAATTGCCGATTTCACCATTACCGAAAAAATGCTGCAACACTTTATTCAAAAAGTGCATGGAACAAGATATTTCAGACCTAGCCCACGTGTACTAATATGCGTTCCCTATGGCTCGACACAAGTAGAAAGGCGAGCGATAAGAGAATCTGCGGAAAACGCAGGTGCTAGAAAAGTATTTTTAATTCCAGAACCAATGGCTGCGGCTATTGGAGCGGGTATGCCAGTCCATGAAGCGAAAGGCTCCATGGTGCTAGATATTGGTGGTGGTACCTCAGAAGTAGCGGTAATCTCTCTGAATGGTATCGTTTATGCCGCATCCGTGAGAATAGGCGGAGATCGTTTTGATGAAGCGATTATCAGTTATGTAAGACGTAATTATGGCATTCTGATCGGTGAAGCAACTGCAGAAAAAATAAAGCATGAAATTGGTTCAGCATTTCCCGGGCAAAAAGTTAGAGAAATTTCAGTCAGAGGAAGGAATCTTTCAGAAGGTGTACCACGAAGTTTCACACTAAATAGCAATGAAATTCTTGAGGCACTTCAAGAACCTCTTCAGGGTATCGTAGGTGCAGTCAAACAAGCTTTAGAACAAACTCCACCAGAACTTGGTTCTGATGTTGCAGAACGAGGTATTGTATTAACGGGCGGTGGCGCAATGATGCGATCTTTAGATAAATTAATCATGGAAGAAACTGGTTTACCAGTATTGGTCGCCGATGATCCCCTAACCTGCGTTGCTCGTGGTGGTGGACGAGTTATTGAACTTATCGACGAGCATGGTCCTTCTATTTTCGCACTTGAATAAAGATCAATTAAATTGAACACATGGTAGTTGACTCAGATAAGCATCGAAGACCGCGTATACCGGCACTAAATATAAAATTTATCTTACTGTTCTGCCTAAGTTTCTTTCTTCTCTTTAGTGATCAAAAAAATAATTACGTATCCCTGTTAAGAAATTCCGTAGCAATTGCAATCCATCCCATACAATCATTGGTTGATTTTCCCCAGCGTTTCGGAAGCTGGATAAATACCAACATATCCTCGCGTGAAGAATTAATACAAGAAAATAAAAGACTGTATGATGATCAGCTGCAAAAAAAATTGGCTTTGCAAAGACTCGCCTCTCTTGAGCAGGAAAATATTAGATTAAGAAAAATTCTTAATGCGTCATCAACCATAAAAAATAGCGTCCAGATCGCACGAATTATTTCTACGGATATTAATCCTTTCAGGCATCTTGTTGTTATTAATAAAGGCGAACAAGATGGTGCCTATAACGGACAGGTTCTAGTCGATTCAAATGGGGTTATAGGCCAAATATTACAAACAAATTTTCTCTCAGCAAAAGTTATTCTTATAAGTGATACAGATCATGCTCTGCCTGTCGAGATTAATCGAAATGGTTTTAGAGCGTTAGCACAAGGTA
>Ga0302127_10000867_pt1 | contig 17389 bp, 13 predicted proteins | sample CB4_SCM_MG_FD_204452 | JGI IMG/M metagenome (GOLD analysis project Ga0302127, IMG submission 204452) | Marine microbial communities from Western Arctic Ocean, Canada - CB4_SCM | ecosystem: Environmental > Aquatic > Marine > Oceanic | place: Canada: Western Arctic Ocean | collected 2017-09-24
TTTCTTCGCGCGGGTGTATGATGGTCCACTCCGAATCGGGGAGATCAGCCTCTATGTATCGGGTCTCTGTGCTCAAAGTTGAGTTGGAGCTAATCATGATGTATTTCCGGCTTTTCGTCTTCCCTATGCCTACGTAGAATGTCTCGTCGGTTTCCTCGAATACTAGTACATCGTCAGCGGTGTCGGTTCCTAATACGTGCTTGAATACTCTGTAGCTCCGCAATGTATTTGGGTCTTGTTTCGTGTAGAAGATGGTTTTATTATCATTAGCCCAAACCGCGCCTCCAGTTGTTTCTGGGATCATATCTTCAAACATCTCCCCTGAAACGAGATCCTTAAAATAGATAGTGTATTGGCGTCGACTTACCGTGTCCACGCTGTATACGAGTAGATTATTATCTGGGCTCACGCTCGAACCTCCTATTGCGAAATAGCTATGGCCCTCAGCTAGTGCTGGCCCGTCTAAAAGCACTTCTTCAGCTGCGTCCATACTTGCTTTTTTACGGCAATTATATGAGTATTCCTTCCCCTCCTCAAACCTCGTATAGTACCAGTATCCACGGTAAAAGACAGGTGTAGACTCGTCGTCTTTAACTATCCTTCCTACTATCTCGTCGTAAAGATCAGACTGTAATTTTTCGGTTGGTGCTAGCGCCGCTTCTTTGTATTTATTCTCAGCCTTGAGGTAGTTGAGAACGTCTGTGGTTTGGGCGTCAGCCTTTTCTGATTTCTTCTGCTCATCACTCAATCTCATCCAGAAATAATCATCCTCTAAAACAGTATTATGAATTTCAGTTTTATGCTCCACTTTCTTTGCATCAGGTGCGTCTTTAGCTAGGGAGGATTCGCTCGTTATAAAATCGGAAGAATCAGACATTGAGTTTTGTGAATTATCAGAATGAGAGGGCGTATTACATGAGAACATGAATACTGTAGCAACTAGTAAAAATCGATTTAACATGTGGCAAAGATAGGAGGGAACCTAGTTAGTCGACAGTCCATCCACTACCTAACATGGATTCAATCTTCGCTAGGTCTTCTGGAGTATCTACGGAAGGTGTTCTGTGATTTGAAGGCCCCACAGAAATTTTCAGACCGTTACACAACCACCTGAGCTGCTCGAGATTTTCTCTTTCTTCTAATCTTGTAGGTTCGAGCTTATCAATCGTTTCTAAAGCTGTGCGGGTGAAGGCATAAAGCCCTATGTGTTGGTGCCAAACACCCTCGGAGTGGGGGATAGCACTACGGCTGAAGTACATAGCCTTATGGGAGTGATTACAAATAACCTTAACTCTATTAGGATCTTCTCGACCTGGATCGGAGGATTCCATTCTGTGTGCGAGGGTGGCAATAGAAGCTTGTGGCTCGCGTATAAGTTTCACTAGCTCTTTGAGCTGTTCTGGATGTACGAACGGCTCATCGCCCTGAACGTTAAGGACAGCATCCGGAATAGGGTCGAGAAGCTGCATGGCAGCAAAGCAACGAGCTGTTCCGTTAGGGCAATCGATAGGTGTCATTATCACTTCCCCACCGAATCCTAGGACGGTTTCACGAATCCGTTTATCGTCGGTAGCTACTACTACTCTATCCACTACTCCCGCACCGACGACTCTTCTATATACACGTTCTATCATAGGTACCCCACCGACTAATGCGAGTGGCTTTCCCGGGAAACGAGTCGAGGCATACCTGGCAGGTATTATTGCAACTATTTGTGGTGTTTCCTGTGACACTATTATTGAAGTGGTTAGAGCTCGTAGGTGTAAACGAGATTTATGAGCCTTGGAGCTTCAATTGCTAAAGGCCTTACACTGTATTCTTTGTTAAGCAGATTGCTCACGACTAACGAAACTCGATGTTCGTCAGCAAGATTCCACCCTACCCTTACATCAAGTAACAGGGGCGCTTTCGGATGATCAACTCTCCATTTACCATTATCTTGCTCATAACGACCTTCTATCCAATTTTCAAGTCCCCAAGTAATGAAGTTTTCATCGGGATTTTCATTGTAAAACGGGTGCCCTTCTGGATAAGACCCAAGAAGTTGTAGGCTTTCAAATTCAACGAATGCCAAGTCGAAATTTTGGATGGTACTCTGATAACGAGCACTCATTCCTATGAACCCCTTAGGGTGTGTCCATTGAACATCGAAACGGAAAAGATTTTGAGAACGATACTTTAAGATATTATTAGCGGGATCATAACTCGAGCTAATAAAAGTAGTGGGGCTTCCACTAGCGCTATCTGGGTGGTAGTTAAATTCTGGTGTGAGAGAGATAGGATTTGTATAGGTATAACCTGTAAGAATATCTAGTGAATGCCCATCATCCGTGCCCCATACTGCTCTACCCATAAGGGTAACTTCTGCACCTCTTACTTGGCTCTCTCCTGTGTTAAGGCTTCTAAAGCCAAGGCCAAATAGCGGCTCAGTCCAGTCACCCCACTGTCCAAACGAAAACTCAATAAAGTCTGAGTACTTCTGTTGAAATATAGCGACATCAAGGTATCCTAAAAATGGACCTAGTTTCACGCCTTGTTTAATTCCGACTTCTATACTAGTGGAACTCTCTGGTTTAAGATCTAGGTTAGGGTAGACCTGTAATTCCCCGAGACCAGTTCTGATAAATTTCTCAGCTATGGTGGGAAATCTGAAGCCCTGCCCCAGACTAGCTCTTAGGTATGTTTCTTCAGCTATTTGGTAGTTAGCCCCCGCCCTAAAGACTGGCTTTCCATCGGACTGACTAGTAAGGGAGTCATATTCATTAATCGCGAAATACTCGTATCTAGCTCCCATAGATAAATTGAGTGTTTCTGTTACGGGTTGATCGAGTTGCATATATGCTGCAATGTTTCTCGCTGTATTTATTCCATCTTCGTTGCCTCCAGTATATAGCTCAGCCTCGCCAATAGTATACTGATGCACGATGCCCGTGGTCATGGCCATTTTTTCCATCCCCCAAGCGCCGAGTTTTTGGGTTTGAAGCTCTGAATAAAACACATCGGAATTATTTCCATTTCCCGTGTCGTTAGTATTTCTAAGGTGTTGCCATCTATTTCTAAAGCTAATTCTTATGTCAGATTTGGTGAGATATTCCACGAAAGGATCGACTGTTCCTATGAGTTGATTAGTTCTGGTAGCTGAACCTGCAAACGCACTGTAAATACCTTGAACTCCGTTCTCCCATAATAGAGCTGTGAGGGATTCTCCTTTTTGCCAGTTAGTACTCAGGCCATAAGTGAGGCCGGGGATGGTGCTTTTACGTCTTCGGATATTTACGTTGATTCTTGCTTGCTTATTCGCCTCGAAATGATCTACAGTGTTAGGGTTGTATCCGGCCGAGAGGGTGTCAAACGGGATGCCCGTTATCGAATCTCTAGAAAACGTAGGGCCCTTATAGCCATCATCTCCTAGGATGTTTCCGCCTATGACTATGTCCCAGCCTCCCATTCTACGGCTATGCAGAAATCTTACGTTCGATTGCTGAAGTGTATGGTCCCAGTAAACGGATTCTGATGTTCGTGGGGTAGAATATGCTCCGTGTTGGACGGAAATTCTTGTTAAGGGACGAGCGTCGGGGAAACGAGTTCGGATGTTTATTACACCACTCAATGCCGAGCTGCCGTAAAGTACAGAGCTGGCTCCCTTGATAATTTCTATTTGCTCGAGGTTCTCTAGTGGGAGGAATCCCCAATTAGGTCTGCCTGCATCACCACTAAGAACGGGGAGATCGTCAACCATGACCATAACCCTAGATCCAGCTCCGTAGCTGAAGCCGCTTCCGGAACGGATTTGGGGTTCGCCGTCGACCATGCTTACGCCTGGGGTTTGTTCTAAAGCAGATTCTAGAGAAGTTGTAGCTTTATTCTCAATCAGTGCCGGCTGTAGAATCTCCATTGAAACCGTCACCTCAGCGACGCTCTGCTCGAACCTTCCCGCGGAAACCACGGCCACATCTAGCGCCCGCGCTTCGCCCTTTAGGACTATGTCCCAAACAATTTTCTCCCCACGCACAATCACGTTAAAGGTTTTCCTCTCAGTCTTCATACCGATAAATGAGATCGCAATTTCGTGAGTGCCTGCGCTCAAAATGAGAGTGTACAATCCGTCCAAATCCGTTGCAACCGTATTCTGACCGTTAGAAACGTAGGCACCGATAATAGCCTCCCCGTCCCCGTCACTAACCTTTCCAGTTAAACTTGTTTGGGAGAAAACATTACTACTACAGACTAAGAAACACGCTAATAATCCGACGCTAAAAAAACTATTTTTTTTGCGAAGAATAGAAAATTTGATTTTAGGCATACACTAAGAAAAGACAAAATTCTTCAAATCCCCCTCAAAACTATATTAACGTTAATAAATTCTCCTCCAACACATATAAACTATAGCCCCTAACGCATCATTTTAATTCTGATGTTCGCGGCATGAAACCACATGTATTAGACTGGCTTAAAGTCTCATTGTTACCCAACTTAGGCCCCATTAAATTAGCAAAACTCATTAACAGATTCGGATCTCCAAAGGGCATACTTAGGCGCTTCTGTTCCCTTCAAGAGAATGCAGATCTAGAAACCCGCGCCCTCGAAATTCAATCAGAAATTTCATCCCTCGGGGCCTTTATTCTTTCTTCTGACTGCCCAGACTATCCACCCCTTCTAGCAGAAATCCCCGACCACCCTCCCATCATTTACGTAAAGGGCACCCTCCCGAAAAACCTCGACCGTGCCATTGCCGTTGTCGGAACGCGGAAATGCACCGAGGCTGGGGCGGCGCTTGCAAGTAAAGTCGCGGAACAGATCGCCCTCCTCCACTGTCCACTAATCTCTGGCCTTGCACTGGGTATTGACGCCGCCGCCCATCGAGCAAGCATTTCACATAAATCGCCCACAGTCGCTGTGCTAGCTCACGGCTTAGATCGCATCCACCCCCGAACACACACGAAGCTTGCTCAGCGGTTGCTGGATAACGGAGGGGCGTTAATAAGCGAGCACCCGCCACGCACAGAAGTCCTTCCCTGGATGTTCGCCTCCCGCAACCGCATCCTCGTTGGGGTTTCTACCGCTACTGTACTAGTCCAAAGCCCCATTAAGGGCGGCTCTATGATTTCTGCTCGCCTAGCCCTTAACTATAATCGTGACACATATGCCGTCTCTCCACCTAAGGCCGACACACACTCAACACTTTGGGCCGGGAATATCGAACTTATCCTCTCCACCGAAGCTCAGAAAATCCACAACATGAAGATTTGGGCAAAACGACTTTATGCTCATAATTCTAGTCTGCGAGATGCAGTAACATTACCCATAGCTAATGACAAAAATTCTATTAGTGGCGACCCCACGTCAAAGGACTATCCAGAGTCCTCCCCACAAATCCCCGAGCCATGTAAGTCCATATACTCGGAGATTACCCGCAATTCTGTAGAAACACCAGCCCGGCTAGCCCAGACTCTTCGAGTGAGCGTACGGATTATCCGAACGAGGTTATTCGTACTAGAAATTCTAGGGTGGGTAAGGCGAGTGCCCGGCGATAGGTATATCCTGAAATAAGGATTTCCGCCATCAATCCAGGGTTCACGTCCACCCAGCTTCCGCCGTCAATCCAGGGTTAACCCTCCTAGGATTTTTGACCCTCAACTTCGTCTTCGTCGTCTTCGTCGTCTTCGTCGTCTTCGTCTTCGTCGCCGCTGTCCGCTTCGCCCTTGCGAGCAACGTCTTCGTCGCCGACTTCCTTGCTTGCTACGTCTTCAATTTCGCCTTCGCCGTCATCAACGATGTCAACTACGTCGGCGCCTGTTGTGCTATCAATTTCGTCCTCTCCGACTTCCTTGTCATTGCTTTCATCTTCCTCAGACAAAAGTGGATGTCCTTCGTGAATTTTAATTTCCTTAAGTCCAGATCCCTGCTGAATTAGGGAGATGGTCATTACAATGCTAGTCACCAGAATTACTACAAGTAGGATTGCAGGATCGAAAGCTTCGCTCACGAACTGAGGGTGATCCGGGTCTGAACTTAAGTGAACTATGTGGAAGAATAATAGAATTGTGATGAGTCCACGGGGAGCGATATACAGTAAAGAAGTGGGATCTTTCCGCCTAAACAGATAGAGAAGAATAAACCTTACGATGTAAAGAATGACAGAAATGACGAGCCCGTAGAAGACCACCTCCCAGTTAGCGAGTGACGCTAAAGCTACAGTGGCTCCGAACATCACAAAGAAAAAGGTCCGAATAACGAAAGCACTTTCTAAAGTCAGAACGTGGAAGTCATGCCTGAGAGATGACATTTTAGCTTCGTTAAGTAAACTACCTAGCCAGCTTTCTCCATCCTGATTCTGAAATATTCTTGGAAAAAATATCTTGTAGTTATTCAGCATGAGGCCGAATATTAGGATGAGGATTAGTGGGCTGAGGTGGAGTAGTTTTTGGACTGAATATATGAGAAGTAAAACGGCGATAGATAGAAATAGTTTAACGGAGCTCTTGATTTTCTGTAGCACGTAAACCAGAAGATAGCTAACGACGATAGAGATTATAAATGACCCACCGATGTTCTTTCCTATTGCCAACACGACCTCTGTACCGCTCGTCGCGTCGTGATTTTCAAGTAAGATGTAAAAGGCCATAATGCCCCAGATATCGGAAAACGTACTCTCATATACCATAAATTCTTTCCTTTCTCTAGAGAGCCCACCTACAGAAGGGATGATAATAGCGCTACTCATAATTGATAGGGGAATGGCATAAACTATCGCGGTCATAGAGTCCATCGCGAGTACATATGTGAAGAAGGCAGCAATAGCAATAGAACTTATTCCTAACGCTAGTAGCGCAAGGGAAGCGCTTTTCAAGATCAGCGGTAGCTTTTTCTTTGAAAGTTCTAGATCTAATGCAGCTTCGAGAAGGATAAATATTAAACCTACTGTGCCGAGAAGTTCTAGTATTTGGTCTTGAAAAGGAATAGCGATAACATCCATCGCAGTGAGACCCTGACGGATTCCAATTCCCATAGCTATAAGGACGAGAACTGATGGAATATTAGTGCGCTTAGCTAGAACATTTGCGAAATAAGAAAGTATGATAATTACACTTCCGCCTATTACAATGCTGTATGTGTCTATATCGTCTAACCCAAAAGAAAATGAGATGGAGCTTAAAAGGGTGTTTAGCATACCCACAAGATAGAAAAGTGGTGACAGTGTCGCCAAATTTTTAACGTGCTGATTATCATAGTGTTGTTCCTATCCTAAACTCAGCTCGCCATTAAAAAGCCTGACGAAATCATTCCCTAACGCAAAAACCATAAGTCCTAGAAGGAGAAGCATGCCTATTACCTGAGCGATTTCCAAGATTTTATCTGGAGCGGGCTTACCCACGATCATTTCATAAAGTAAAAAGACTACGTGTCCACCATCCAATGCTGGAATGGGTAGGAGGTTCATGAATGCTAGAATGAGAGAGAAGAATGCAGTCATTTTCCAGAATTTATGCCAATCCCATCCTCCGTCGAAGACACTTGCAAAAGTTAGGAGTGAGCCCACCTGCTTGGACCCTTCGGAAGTGAAGACAAGTCTCATCGAAAGGGCGTACTCTCGTATAGTGTTTGAGGCTAGGCTGAACCCACTTACAATTGATTCTCCTAAGGTGTAATCTATGTGTTTTGTGTAATTCTCATAACCTACGAATACGAAGCCCAAATGTCCTGATGTGTCTGTCATTGCGGGTACATCTAACACGCGGCCATTCCGCTCTATCTGTAGAAGAATGGGTGAGCTAGGCTGGTTTTCGAGAGTAGTTATAATCACGAATTGCGAGGTGGTTTTAACATCACCTATAGCTAGGAAAACATCACCTTCTTGAAGCCCGGCAGCCTCCGCTCTGGATCCTTCAACTACGTTGTTGATTATAGCAGGAACCCTAGGTCTGAAGGGTGTTCTTACACCCTCATTGATAAGGAATTTCCCGAGATCCTGTTCGAAAGGCGGGAGTGTAATCTCTACACCATCTCTGATCACTGTTGCATCATTAACAATATTGAAAAAGGCCCCCTTGCGAATGCCCTCGAACGTAGCGATTTCTTCCCCGTTGTATTTTATTATTTGGTCTCCATTTTGAAAACCAAACACTTCGAGCTTCGGATCTATATCTAGAGCAAGTTCGTTAGGAATAACGGTCTCACCCCAAGTGAATAACACCATGCTGTAGATTACAAACCCCACAATCAAGTTCACGATAATCCCGCCTAACATGATGATTAATCTCTGCCAAGCTGGCTTCGAACGGAACTCATATGGCTTAGGCGGCAGCTTCATTTGCTCCTCATCCATGCTCTCATCCACCATGCCGCTAATTTTTACATATCCACCCAGTGGCAACCATCCAATTCCCCACTCAGTCTCACCGATTTGCTTTTTATATAGGGAGAACCAAGGGTTCATAAAGAGGTAGAATTTCTCAACTCTAGTCTTAAAATATCTAGCCGCTAGATAGTGCCCCATTTCGTGAAGAACTACTAAAATGGATAAGCTTAATAGAAGCTGTGTGATTTTTATCAATGCAATCATGGCTGCAAATGTACACCTACGAATTCTTTTGCTTTAGCTATTCACTATTGATTGATGACAAAGGTTGTGAATTTTTGAAATTATGCCGAAGTTGTTTGCATCTTGCATACAGATGACCGACAGAACTAAAAAAGTACTTAAAGCATTTATTTGGCTGGCTGGATTAAGCCCTTTGATAGGCATTTTCACCCTGGTTGCCATCGCTAGATTTGGCGACTTACCTAACACGGAAGCCCTTGCTAACCCTAAGACAGACCTAGCAACGAGGGTTTTTTCTATGGATGGTAAAGTGCTCGGTAGTTATTACAAAGTAAACCGTTCAGATGCGAAGTTTGAGGATCTTCCTCAGCATCTAGTTGACGCTCTTGTTTCAACAGAAGACGTGAGATTTTTCAGCCACTCCGGGATAGATTTTTATGGGCTTGGTAGAGCTGTATTCTTTTTGGGCAAGCGTGGAGGTGGTTCTACGATCACTCAGCAATTAGCGAAACTTTTATTCACGAATGAATATGAGTCCTCTGGTTTTGCTGAGCGCGCCCTACTCCAAAAACCTAAGGAATGGATAATTGCATCTCGCTTGGAGGCCCATTATACAAAGCGTGAAATCATTACTCTGTACTTTAATAGATATGATTTTCTAAATCAAGCGGTCGGAATACACACTGCTGCTAGTGTGTATTTCAATAAAAGTGTATCTGAGTTAAATATTGAGGAATCTGCGATGCTTGTAGGGATGTTAAAGAACAGTGCGCTGTACAATCCACTGCGCAGGGAGGAGCTTGTTACCAGTCGTAGAAATGTGGTGTTAGGCCAAATGGAGAAGTACGGCTTACTCACCACAGAAGTTACCGACTCATTGCAAGCTTTACCTATTTCACTCAGTTATCAACGTGTTAGCCATACCGAGGGTTCAGCACCTTATTTCAGGGAACACCTGAGAGCAGAACTCAAAACTATTTTCAACGAAAAGAATTCTGATGGATCTTATGTTCTAAGTAAAGCTGATGGCTCTCAATACGATATCTATCGCGACGGACTTCAGGTTCATACCACTCTTGACAGCCGTTTACAAGCATATGCTGAAGAGGCAATTTCAAGACATCTAGGCGAAGAACTGCAGGCCGTTTTTGAAAAAGATTTGAAAAAGCGCTCTAGTGCATCATTCCCTTTTTTTAATAGAATAGCCCCCTCCGCGAAGAAGTCTATTATGGACATGGCTGTTCGAGAATCGGACAGATATAAAAAAGCAAATGGAACCCTTTGTCCCCTCTGCAACCTACCTAAACACTACATAATAGCGCATCAATTTGAGAATGGTGATAGTGGATATGAGTGCGATCCAGACAATAGAGGTTGCGGTCATATTTGGATGGGGCTGACATCTAAGGAGATTACAGAAGCATTTAAGCAGCCAGTTACGATGAAGGTGTTCAGCCACCAAGGCCCTATTGATACAGTACTGTCTCCCATGGACAGCATTATACACAGGAAGAAAATCCTTCACGCAGGTTTAATCTCTATTGAACCATCTACAGGCCAAATCAAAGCTTGGGTAGGTGGCATAGATTACAGATATTTCCAATACGATAATGTGTCACAAAGTCGTCGCCAAGTCGGATCGACATTCAAGCCATTTATTTATGCTACAGCTCTGCGTTTAGGGATGCATCCATGTGATGAGCTCCCTAATCAAATTACCTGTATAGATTTACCCGAAGGGTCTTACCCTCCTCGTTGGTGCCCAACAAACTCTGGCGGCATATACGGTGAGATGGTAACCATTGAATACGCTCTCGCAAACTCAATGAACACGGTTACGGCAAAGCTCATCAAGACAGTAGGCATCGATCGCGTCATACAGCTTGCTCACGCTCTAGGTATTGAGAGCGAAATCCCCAATTTACCCTCCATAGCTTTAGGTGTTTCTGAGCATTCTTTGAAAGAACTCGTTTCTGCAAATGCCTCACTGGTAAACTCAGGCGTCTATATCGAACCCACAACTATTGTTCGAATAGAGGATAGATTCGGGAACACCATCTATGAACCTAATCCAGAAATTAGACAAGGTCTAGACGAACTTACTGCGTATAGGGTGGTAAGAATGATGAAGGGAGTTGTGGATGGCGCTTGGAACGAGGAACTTCAAACCAGGGGGGGTACAGGAGTGCGCTTGAGATACAATTCAGCCTCTAGAGACTATGATGGTATTTCTGCTCCTATGGCTGGGAAAACGGGCACTACCCAAAACAACACCGATGGTTGGTTCGTGGGTCTTACGCCAGACCTAGTTACAGGGGTTTGGGTAGGAGCACAGGATCCCACGATACGATTCTCGAGTACTCGCTTTGGGCAAGGAGCTAATACAGCCCTTCCAATTTATGGCTACTATATAAAGGCTACATACGCAGATGAGAACATAGCCCTCTCTCAAAAAGACTTCGCTATACCTGAGTCCATAGGGTCTGACACCTTAAACTGTAAACAATCTGCTTCATTAGATGGACATATTTTTGATTCAGACGGTTTCGACGATTCCGATTTATTTGATTAATATCTTTGCCTCGATTAATATCATATCTCCATCAACGTTTAATCTTCAATAGAAAATGGCAATTTCAAAATTAGTAAGCGGAGTTACAGAAGCCTGTGCTGGTGTTAGCGATAGCATGACATTGATGTTAGGCGGCTTCGGGCTTTGCGGTATTCCTGAGAATTGTATTGAGGAGTTAGTGCGCTTAGGCATTACAGACCTCACGTGCATATCTAACAATGCTGGGGTAGACAACTTCGGGCTGGGTAGACTTCTTCAAGCGCACCAAATCAGAAAAATGATTTCTTCCTACGTAGGTGAAAACGAAGAGTTCGAGCGTCAAATGCTATCGGGTGAACTAGAAGTAGATCTCATACCTCAGGGTTCATTAGCGGAAAGATGCCGTGCAGGAGGTGCTGGTATCCCAGCTTTTTATACTCCGGCAGGTTACGGTACAGAAGTGGCCGAAGGTAAAGAAGTTCGCCTATTTGATGGGAAATCACACATCTTAGAATCAGCCCTAACTTCTGACTTTGCCTTCGTTAAAGCCTGGAGAGGCGATTCTGCTGGCAACCTTGTATTCAAGGCCACCTCACGAAACTTCAATCCCATGATGGCTATGGCTGGAAAAATTACGGTTGCAGAAGTTGAAGAACTAGTTCCTTTAGGCACCCTCGATCCTAACACCATCCACACTCCTGGTATTTTTGTTCAGAGAATATTCCAAGGATCAACCTACGAAAAACGAATCGAACAAAGGACAGTACGCAATGTTAGATAAGAACGGCATAGCTATACGCATAGCACAAGAAGTCAAAGATCGCTGGTATGTTAACCTTGGTATCGGAATCCCCACCCTTGTAGCAAACCACATACCTGAAGGACTTAATGTTGAATTCCAGTCTGAAAACGGCATACTCGGCATGGGGCCCTTTCCCATTGATGGTCAGGAAGATGCCGACCTCATCAATGCCGGCAAACAAACCATAACGGCCCTCCCCGGCGCCTCTTTTTTCGATTCCGCAACATCCTTCGCCATGATCCGCGGGCGCCATGTGCAGCTCACAGTCCTGGGCGCAATGGAAGTTTCCTCCACGGGAGACATCGCCAACTGGAAAATCCCGGGGAAAATGGTAAAGGGAATGGGCGGCGCGATGGACCTTGTAGCCTCAGCCGACAACATAGTCGTGGCGATGATGCACACGAACCGTGCCGGTGCCTCCAAGCTCCTACCCACGTGTTCACTACCGCTCACAGGAGTTGCCTGCGTTAAACGTGTAGTAACGAACCTTGCCGTACTCGACATCCGAGACGGATCCTTCCACCTCGTAGAGCGAGCGCCAGGCGTATCCGTTGACGACATCGTTGCCGCGACAGCTGGCGACCTAGTAGTCCCCGCCCACGTTCCAGAAATGATGTTATAACTCTGAGGTTAAATTTTCCTTAACCCTTTATGATTATTGCGACAGACTCACAATCCCCCTCTATTGGTGGCGAAAACTTCGTGACCTTTACTTCCACATTAACGGCTCCCTCCAGCTCAGCCTTCATCGCTTTTACGATTCTTCTCCCCACATGTTCGATAAGCTTTGATGGAACAGCCATCTCTCGGGCAACGATGTTATGTACGGCACAGTAATCAATAGTGTCGTTTAAGTCATCAGACTCACCACTTTTCTGCAGATCCGTTGCTAAAACGACGTCCACCATATAGTTTCCACCGATTTTTGTTTCTTGCTCCATGCACCCATGGTGTGAGTAGAACCTCAGGCCGTTTACTTCAATTCTTCCCATAACTTATTCTGCGGTTTCTTCTTTCATTTCAAGAGCTACACAAACCCCAGCTTTAAGCCTTGACAGTGTTGCCTCCTTACCTAAGTACTCAGCAAATTCGAACATAGACGGACCTCCTCCTGTTCCAGTTAAAGCTAGCCTGAACGGGAGCAACACCTGCCCAAATCCCAGCTCCTTCTCCTCTAAAAACGCCTTAAACTCCCCTTCGATATCATCAGCGACAAATGATTCTATACCCTCAAGCATTTCCCCTAACTCTTCCATGTATGAAGCAGTTTCTGGCTTCCACTTTTTGTGAATCATCTTCGCATTAAAGTCGTCTTTACTTGGAATTGCGAACAGCCATTTCGAATCTAGTATTTCATGAAGAAAGCTCACGCGCTCTATCATCATTTTCACCAGGCTTTTTGCGTCTATCTCACTCAACTCTATCCCTTTCTCACTTGTCAACTTAATTAATTTTACAGCTAACTCCTCCACCGGTGTTTCGCGCAAATAGATTTCATTAAACCATTTCGCCTTATCCGGACTGAATCTAGCCCCCGACTTAACTATTCTGTCGAGCGAAAACGCCTCTGCGGCTTCTTTAAGACCCATCTTCTCTCTCTCATCTCCAGGGTTCCATCCTAACATAAGTATCATATTCAAAAACGCTTCGGGCGAATACCCCTGCTCTCTATAACCCGAAGACGTTACCCCCGTCTTAGGGTCAGTCCACGTTAATGGAAAAACTGGAAACCCACCAGCATCGCCATCTCGCTTACTCAACTTCCCATTTCCTTCAGGCTTAAGTATCAATGGCAGATGAGCAAATTTCGGCACACTCCAACCGAAAGCCCTGTACAGCAACACATGTAGGGGCGCACTTGGCAACCACTCTTCACCTCTAATAACGTGGCTAATTTGCATTGCATTATCGTCAACCACATTAGCTAAATGGTAGGTTGGCAAACCGTCAGTCTTCTTCAGAACCTTATCGTCAACTACAACACTGGAAATGCTAACTCTACCGCGCACTTCATCTTCAAAAACCACGTCCTCAGCAGTGTCTGGAGTTCGGAATCGTATTACATAAGGCGTGCTTGAGTCTAGTAGGGATTCGACCTCATCTTTACTCAAAGACAACTCATTTTTACACCTACCTCTAGTGCTCGCATCGTACTGAAAAACCTGCTTATCCGCCTCCTCCGCCTTCCTCATCGCATCTAATTCCTCAGGCGTGTCAAACGCGCGATATGCATGCCCCTTTTGCAACAAAGTCTCTATTGCCTCATTGTATAATTCCGCTCTAAGGCTTTGTTTATATGGACCCGACCCTCCTCCTTCAACCACCCCTTCATCGATTTCTATCCCGCACCACTTTAGTGCTTCATTAACGTAATCTTCGGCACCCTCAACGAATCTGGTTCTGTCGGTGTCTTCTATACGAAGGATGAAGGTTCCGCCATTCCCCTTAGCAAATAGGTAGTTGTAGAGCGCAGTGCGAACCCCACCCATATGAAGAGGGCCAGTAGGGCTAGGGGCGAATCTTACGCGGACGGATTTATTTGTCATGAGGCATTAAATGTACAGAATGCGAAGGTACATGAAGCGCCTATAAACTCAGCACCCTCGCCTATAAACTCCTTGTACAGTGATGCATTAATGTCCGGAAGTTTGTAGCAGAATTTAAAATTTATATATCATGAATGCATTACGCAATAAAGTCCAATTAATTGGCAGACTAGGGAAGGACCCTGAGTCCTATGTTTTTGATGACGGGAAGGTTAAGGTTAGTTTTCCTATGGCTACGAACGAGTCTTTTAAGGGGGCTGATGGTGAAAATACGGAACGAACACTTTGGCACGATATTGTTGTTTGGGGTGGTCTAGCCGAGATTTCCGGTCAGTACCTTAAGAAGGGGTCTGAAGTCGCAATGGAGGGTCGCATTAATTATCGAAGTTTCGATGATAAGGAAGGTGTCACTAGGTATACCACTGAGATAGTTATGAAGGAGATGCTTATGTTGGATAAGAAACCAACTGAGTAGGGTTTACGCCTAGTTGACCGGGAGGGCTTCTGTGCTCGTTTTGTTCTAGCTTACGCATGTTCTACAAAGCGACTTTCGGGAGCCCTTTTTTTTCATGGCTATTATCATTGGTAACCCGTAGGTGAGATACTACCTTTACAGATGAGCATATATTATGACCATGAGCAATAACGGATTACTTAAATCTTCACTTTCTAAGAAGTACGTGATGGCCCTAACAGGCCTTTTCCTTTGTCTCTTTCTAGTAGGACATTTAGTTGGGAACCTTCAACTATTTATTCCTGGAGAAGAGGGTGTGGTAACGTTTAATGAGTACGCAAAGTTTATGACCTCTAACCCGGCCATAAAAATACTGTCATATCTAACGTATGCAGGAATCATCTTCCACATGTTGGATGGATTCTACTTGACAATACAAAACCGCAAAGCCAGACCGGTAAAATATGTTGTAGAAAAGGGATCGGCTAATTCTAGCTGGAGCTCAAGAAATATGGCTCTTCTCGGGACTATTTTACTAGTATTCCTAGTAACTCACATGTCCAATTTCTGGTATGTTATGCACTTTGAATTGCCTATTCCAGTAGATGGAGGAGTAAAGGATCTTCATCACGTGGTAATGACATTCTTCTCGCCCGAAAATCAGTATGCATTAGTCTGTACGATACTTTACGTAGTTGCTATGGTCTCAATGGGACTGCATCTATGGCATGGTTTCCAGAGCGCTTTTCAGTCTTTGGGAGTGAATCACCCTAAGTATACTCCACTGGTTAAAAAATTCGGTGCAGCCTTTAGTATCCTAGTGCCTGCTGCTTTCGCAGCTATACCGGTTTATCTCTATTACACTCAATTAGCCTAATTAGAACATGTTAGATTCACGTATTCCGGAAGGCCCGCTAGCAGAAAAGTGGAGTAAGCATAAGGATAATATCAGACTTGTAAACCCAGCGAATAAAAGACACATCGACATTATCATTGTCGGGACTGGCTTAGCGGGAGCTTCTGCTGCTGCATCTTTAGGCGAGATGGGATACAACGTAAAGTCTTTCTGCTTTCAAGACTCACCTCGTCGAGCTCACTCAATTGCCGCTCAAGGTGGAATTAACGCAGCAAAAAACTACCAAAACGACGGAGACTCCGTTTTCCGTCTTTTCTATGACACCGTAAAAGGAGGCGATTACAGATCGCGTGAAGCTAACGTTCATCGCTTGGCGGAAGTAAGTGGAAGTATTATCGACCAATGTGTCGCTCAAGGCGTACCGTTCGCTCGCGAATATGGTGGTCTTCTCGACAACCGATCTTTCGGTGGTGTGCAAGTATCTAGAACGTTTTATGCTAAAGGCCAAACAGGTCAACAGCTACTTTTAGGTGCGTATTCAGCCCTATCACGCCAGATAGCGAAAGGTAAAGTTGAGATGCTGAATCGTCATGAGATGATGGAAGTGGTGATGGTGGATGGAAAGGCTAGAGGTATAATCGCTCGTAATTTGATTACTGGCGAACTAGAAAGGCATAGCGCTCATGCTGTGGTTCTTTGCACGGGAGGATATGGAAACACGTTCTTCTTGAGCACTAATGCTATGGGATCTAATGCTTCTGCAGCTTGGAGAGCCCACAAGAAAGGAGCTTTTTTCGCTAACCCATGCTTCACTCAAATACACCCGACTTGCATCCCCGTAAGTGGACACTATCAATCTAAGCTAACTCTGATGTCGGAGTCACTTAGAAATGATGGGAGGATTTGGGTTCCTAAGTCTGTTGAAAATGTTGAAGCGATTAGAAAAGGAACGAAGCGCCCTGTTGATTTAAAGGAAGACGAGCGCGACTACTATTTAGAGCGTCGCTATCCAGCTTTTGGAAACCTCGTGCCTAGAGATGTAGCTTCCAGAGCTGCAAAGGAGCGTTGTGATGCTGGATTCGGGGTTAACGATACAGGTCAAGCGGTATTTTTAGATTTTGCTAGCGCATTTGAACGATATGGAAAGACTGCTGCGAGGACACAGAATATTGACAATCCTTCTGTTGAGAAGATCTTAGAGCTTGGCCGAGAAGTTGTAAAAGCGAAGTATGGGAACCTCTTTGATATGTACAAGCAGATTACAGATGATAATCCGTATGAGACTCCGATGAAGATATATCCAGCAGTCCACTATACAATGGGCGGGCTTTGGGTTGATTATAATCTTATGACCACTGTGCCAGGCTTGTTTGCCGCTGGAGAAGCTAATTTTTCTGATCATGGAGCGAATCGTCTAGGAGCATCCGCTCTTATGCAAGGCTTAGCAGATGGGTACTTTGTTCTGCCCTACACCATAGGCGATTATTTAGCCGATGATATTAGAACAGGTAAGATTTCAACGGATAGTCCAGAATTTGAGCAAGCGGAGAAGCAGATCTCAGACGAGATTTCAGCACTGATGAATAACGGTGGTGATACACCTGTTGATGACTTCCATAGAAGACTAGGTTTAATCAT
>Ga0302127_10000868_pt1 | contig 17377 bp, 15 predicted proteins | sample CB4_SCM_MG_FD_204452 | JGI IMG/M metagenome (GOLD analysis project Ga0302127, IMG submission 204452) | Marine microbial communities from Western Arctic Ocean, Canada - CB4_SCM | ecosystem: Environmental > Aquatic > Marine > Oceanic | place: Canada: Western Arctic Ocean | collected 2017-09-24
GAAATAGCTGGTTCTCCGCGAAATCTATTTAGGTAGAGCGTCAGACGAATACCCTCGGGGGTAGAGCACTGGATGGGCTAGGGGGGCTTACCGCCTTACCAAACCTAACCAAACTCCGAATACCGAGGAGTAATATCTGGCAGACACACGACGGGTGCTAAGGTCCGCCGTGGAAAGGGAAACAGCCCTGACCGCCAGCTAAGGTCCCTAAGTTATGGCTAAGTGGGAAAGGATGTGGAAATCCCAAAACAACCAGGAGGTTGGCTTAGAAGCAGCCATCCTTTAAAGAAAGCGTAATAGCTCACTGGTCTAAGTAAGGAATTCTGCGCCGAAAATGTAACGGGGCTAAAGCCATACACCGAAGCTGCGGGTGTGTATTCCCTTCGGGGTTGCACGCGGTAGCGGAGCGTTCCGTAAGCCTGCGAAGGGCGACCCGTGAGGGCGCCTGGAGGTATCGGAAGTGCGAATGCTGACATGAGTAACGATAAAGAGTGTGAAAAACACTCTCGCCGAAAGTCCAAGGGTTCCTGCGTAAAGCTAATCTGCGCAGGGTTAGCCGGCCCCTAAGGCGAGGCCGAAAGGCGTAGTCGATGGGAATGAGGTTAATATTCCTCGGCCAGCGGGTGGTGACGGATGCCGTAAGTTGTCAGATCTTATTGGATTGATTTGGCAGTGAAGGCGTTCCAGGAAATAGCCCCCGCAATCAGACCGTACCCCAAACCGACACAGGTGGACAGGTAGAGAATACTAAGGCGCTTGAGAGAACTGCGTTGAAGGAACTCGGCAAATTGCTCCCGTAAGTTCGCGAGAAGGGAGCCCGGCTTTTGGGCAACCAAGAGTCGGGGGCACAGACTAGGGGGTGGCGACTGTTTACTAAAAACACAGGGCTCTGCGAAGTCGCAAGACGACGTATAGGGTCTGACGCCTGCCCGGTGCCAGAAGGTTAAGAGGAGAGGTGCAAGCTTCGAATTGAAGCCCTGGTAAACGGCGGCCGTAACTATAACGGTCCTAAGGTAGCGAAATTCCTTGTCGGGTAAGTTCCGACCTGCACGAATGGCGTAACGACTTCCCCACTGTCTCCAACGCAGACTCAGTGAAATTGAACTCCCCGTGAAGATGCGGGGTACCTGCGGTCAGACGGAAAGACCCCGTGCACCTTTACTGCAGCTTCACATTGGTATTTGTGTTGGTATGTGTAGGATAGGTGGTAGACTTTGAAGCGCAAGCGCCAGCCTGCGTGGAGTCAACCTTGAAATACCACCCTTGCTGTCATGGATATCTAACCGCGGCCCGTTATCCGGGTCCGGGACACTGTGTGGTGGGTAGTTTGACTGGGGCGGTCGCCTCCTAAAGAGTAACGGAGGCGCGCAATGGTAGGCTCAGGCCGGTCGGAAATCGGTCGCTGAGTGCAATGGCATAAGCCTGCCTGACTGCGAGACTGACAAGTCGAGCAGAGACGAAAGTCGGTCATAGTGATCCGGTGGTCCCGTGTGGAAGGGCCATCGCTCAACGGATAAAAGGTACGCCGGGGATAACAGGCTGATGACCCCCAAGAGTCCATATCGACGGGGTTGTTTGGCACCTCGATGTCGGCTCATCTCATCCTGGGGCTGGAGCAGGTCCCAAGGGTTTGGCTGTTCGCCAATTAAAGAGGTACGTGAGCTGGGTTTAGAACGTCGCGAGACAGTTCGGTCCCTATCTGCCGTGGGTGTTGGAGAATTGAGAGGAGCTGTCCTTAGTACGAGAGGACCGGGATGGACGCACCTCTGGTGGACCTGTTGTCGCGCCAGCGGCACAGCAGGGTAGCTATGTGCGGAAGGGATAACCGCTGAAAGCATCTAAGCGGGAAGCCCCCCTCAAAACTAGTTCTCCCTTGAGAGCCGTGGAAGACCACCACGTTGATAGGCCGGGTGTGGAAGTGTAGCAATGCATGGAGCTTACCGGTACTAATAGCTCGATTGGCTTGATCACACTCATTATCAATGTTCGCTTTCCTTCGTTGGAATTCGGCAAATGAGATTCAAACCAAAACCTATAAGATTATCTCGCTCTTCTTCTTCACATATTGGCTGCGTTTGCGCCAAGCCTGGTGACAATAGCAAGGGGCCCATACCCGATCCCATTCCGAACTCGGCCGTTAATCCCCTGTGCGCCGATGGTACTTCGTCTTAAGGCGCGGGAGAGTAGGACATTGCCAGGTTTGGCGCAGATGCAGCACAATAAAAGAACCCCGCTTCGGCGGGGTTTTTTGTTGCCTAATTTTTTAAAGAAAGTAAGCGACACAGGGCAGCACTAAATCGAAGATTGAGTATGCCTCTTGACGACCGCCGTGCTACCTTAGACACCTGATACTCAATAAATGGAGGGAGTTTATGGCATCTGTGCTGACATACCCGCTTGCAAAGGTAATTTTAGATGAGCGGTTCACCAGACCACTGTGGATGATCACACTGGCTGTGCTTGGAACTTTGGCTATCACTATTTCTGCTAAGATAAACATCCCATTTTATCCAGTTCCAATGACTATGCAGGCTTTTGTTATTTTAGTTATTGGTACCGCATATGGCGTCCGTCTTGGCGGTGCGACGGTTGTACTTTATCTGGCACAAGGTGCGATGGGTCTTCCGGTATTTGCTGGTACGCCAGAAAAAGGTATTGGCCTTGCCTATATGATTGGCCCTACCGGTGGCTATCTTCTTGGATTTCTATTGGCTGCAATTGCCGTTGGCTGGCTTGCCGAGCGCGGATGGAGCCAATCCTGGGCTTTGATGTTTACGGCAATGGTGCTTGGTACTGTGATTATTTATATTCCAGGTATTGCATATCTTGCTTCCCTTATTGGCTTGGAAAAGGCGATTAACTTTGGTTTTTTGCCTTTTGTCATTGGTGATTTGTTTAAAATAGGTCTTGCCGCGACTGTAATGCCGTTGGCTTGGGTATTGGTCGGTAGAAACAAGAAAAAGAACTAACGTGGAAAGGCCGTTGACATGAGTGCCACCCTAATTTCTTCGTCGATATTATCCGCTGATTTTTCTAAACTAGGCGATGAAGTGCGTGCGCTTGAAGCCGCCGGCACGGATTGGATACATGTTGATGTGATGGATGGACATTTCGTTCCAAATATTTCAATTGGCTCAGCTGTCGTTGCTGCCCTCCGCCCAGTCACCGCGCTGCCGCTTGATGTCCACTTGATGATAGCACCTTCCGATCCATATCTGGAAGCCTTCGCCGAGGCTGGTGCTGATATTATTACTGTGCACGCCGAATCAGGTCCTCATTTGCACCGCACATTGGGCGTGATTAAGGCTTTGGGGAAGAAAGCTGGAGTAGCTATTAACCCGGGAACTCCGGCGAGCATGGTCTCTCATGTCATTGATAATGTTGAGCTAATTCTTGTGATGACCGTTAATCCAGGTTTTGGAGGCCAATCTTTTATTCCATCAATGGCGGACAAGATTTGTGATGTTGCTGGCATCATTTCTGGTCGTGATATTCGGCTTCAAGTTGATGGTGGTGTTACGCCGAAAACAGCCCGAGCGTGCGTTGCCGCGGGCGCGGATGTTTTGGTTGCAGGCTCTGCGATCTTTTCCGGTGGTGCTTATCGCAAAAACATCTCAGCTCTGCGCCACAGTGCAGAGCAATAGTCAGGTCAAAACGCCAGGCTGGCTATTGGCTTACCTGCCACGAAATTCCACCTTCTTCTCTTCGTAACAAAGATGAAAGATTCATGGGGCCACTAGCTTGAGGATTTTCCAGTTTTTTACCGTCCAGATAAGCACCGCGCAAGATGACTAAACGATCAGTACAATCATTTTCATGTTCCATCGAATCCATCCCCCTGCAGTCATATTCATTGAGGAGCTTCACCTCAATTTTGGTTATAGCACCAATTTCTGAGGGAACGTTGATGTCATACATCGTCCGGTCCTGTGTTTCGATCTTGATTTTCTTGATCTCTTTGTCATTTGCCAGAATGCTTATTTCCGGCCAACCAGACCATTTCATACCGGCAGCTTCAATTTTAAGCTTTGGCCCATCCGAAGAGCCGATACTGATAACTTGGTTTTCCCCTGTGAAAACTACATAAGCACCTGCACCAGCAATTAAACACGCACCGACTATCGCAATAATTTTTATATTCACATCTATCTCCCCTGTTCTTATTTAGAATAGTGCCTATAGTTTAGTTTTTTCCAGTCTCTTTTGATTTTTTTGGTGGAGGGGCGTATCGCAAAAACATCTCATCTCTACGCCGCGGGGCATAGCAATAGTCATACTAAAACTCTAGGCAGGCTATTGGCTTACCTGCCATGAAATTCCACCTTCTCCTTTTTGCAATAAGGATGAAAGATTCCCAGCACTAGCTTGCGGATTTTCCAGTTTCTTCTCGTCCAGATAAACACCACGTACAATGATTTTACGATCAGTACACTCATTAACGTTTATATTTAAATCTACCAGCTTGCAGTCACTTTCATTAAGTAGTCTCACCTCAATTTTGGTGATATTGCCAATGTCTGACGGAACGTTGATATCGAACATTGTCCGTTCTGCTATTGCTACTTCAAGTTTCTTAATTTCCTTGTCATTAACCAGAATACTCATTTCCGGCCAACCGGCGTATTGAATGCCAGCAGCTTCAATTTTAAGCTTTGGCCCAACTGATGAGTTGATAATTGTAACTTGGTTTTCCTTTGTGAAAACTACATAAGCACCTGCACCAGCTATCAAACATACACCAACTATTGCTATAATTTTGATATTCATATCTATGCCCCCTGTCCTTATCTGTAATTGTGCCTACAATTTAGCTCTTATTCCAGCCTTATTTGTTTTTTGGCTGCGGGTCATATCGCAAAAACATCTCATCTCTGCGCCACAGTGCAGAGCAATAGTCAGGTCAAAATGCCAGGCTGGCTATTGGCTTACCTGCCACGAAATTCCACCTTCTTCTCTTCGTAACAAAGATGAAAGATTCATGGGGCCACTAGCTTGAGGATTTTCCAGTTTCTTCTCGTCCAGATAAGCACCGCGCAACATGACTAAACGATCAGTACAATCATTGGCGTTTAGTAATGAATCTCCACCTTTACAGTCAGTTTCATTAAGTAGCTTCACCTCAATTTTGGTGATAGTGCCAATGTCTGAGGGAACGTTGATGTCATACATCGTCCGGTCCCCTGTTTCGATCGTGATTTTCTTGACCTCTTTGTCATTGACCAGAATGCTTATTTCCGGCCAACCAGCCCAGTTTGTGCCAGCAGCTTCAATTTTAAGCTCCGACCCACCTGACGAGCCGATACTGATAACTTGGTTTTCCCCTGTGAAAACTACATAAGCACCTGCACCAGCAATTAAACACGCACCGACTATCGCTATAATTTTGATATTCACATCTATCTCCTCTGTCTTTATTTGTAATTGTGCCTACAATTTAGCTTTTCTTCCAGCCTCATTTTATTTTTTAGACGACGGATCGGCAACCAACTCTATTACTGTGCTATATCGCGCCAGATGACCGCTGAGGGATAAAATGCGATTTAAAATAACAAATGTATTTTGGCATAGCCAAAATGTAGTCGTGGTTTTTGCCGTTATTATATTGACGTCATTCATGGTATCCTTAGCTCGCGGGGAAGAACCTCCCGAGATTGCAAGCTTGGTAGACGAAGGTGCTTTTCCTTCGTTGGCTGAACGTTTGCCGCAAATACCCTTCATTGTTGACCTTGAATCGCAAGGTCTGGAGCCTGGAAAATATGGTGGGCGTTTACGTACTCTAGTTGGCCGAGCAAAAGACATTCACTTTGTAACCGTCTTCGGATACGCCCGTCTTGTTGGTTACGAGCCTGACCTCACCCTTATTCCAGATATTTTGAGGGATATTGATGTTGAGGAAGGGCGAAGTTTCACGCTTCATCTACGCAAAGGGCACAAATGGTCTGACGGCCATCCCTTTACTTCTGAAGACTTCCGTTATTTCTGGGAAGATTTAGAGAACAACACCGAGCTGAGTCCGGCAGGACCTCTTGCAGAACTTATGATTGAAGGTGAATGGCCTAAAGTCGAGATTATCGACGAAGTGACTGTGCGGTACTCTTGGTCAAAACCCAATCCAACATTTCTCCCCTTGCTGGCGCAGGCGCGCCCACCCTTCATCTACCGGCCTGCGCATTATTTAAAAAAATTTCATACCAAATATGGCGATGCGGCCACCATTCAGGCTGCTTTGTCTAAGGAAAATGTGCGCAATTGGGCACAGTTACATAATCTGTATGACAATATGTATGAGAACGACAATGTTGATCTGCCGACATTGCAGCCATGGATGAATACAACGGAGGCACCGGAAACACGCTTCGTGTTTAAACGTAATCCTTACTATCACAGGGTCGACAAGAAAGGACGCCAGTTTCCCTATATCGGCGAATTAGTGGTAACAGTGTCATCAAATAAGCTGATCCCGGAAAAGACGGCGGCTGGAGAAACTGATCTGCAAACCCGCGGCCTAGGGTTTGGTAACATCGCAATTTTGAAGCAGGGTGAGGTGCTGTCCGATTACCACACGTTTCTGTGGCAAACCGGCAAGTCCTCCCATATGGCACTTTATCCTAATCTAACGACGAATGATGAAGTCTGGCGTAATCTGATGCAAAATCAGGATTTCCGTCGAGCTCTATCATTGGCAATTGATCGAGATCACATCAACAAGACGTTGTTTTTAGGTCTTGGCCGTCCAGTGAATAATACCGTACTGCCTGGCGCCAGTCTCTTCAGAGAAGAGAATGCAAAAATGTGGGCTGATCTGGATATAGATCAGGCCAACGCGATGCTTGATTCAGTCGGTCTCGATAAGCGCGACGATGATGGTTACCGTTTCTTGTCCGATGGTCGCCGAGCAGAAATCGTTGTCGAGATAGCCGACGAGCGATTGGAGGAAGCCAATATTCTTCAGTTAATCAAAGAAAACTGGAAGCGCATCGGGATTAAGCTGCTCACTAAATCGTTTCAGCGCGAAGTGCTTCGCAAGCGTTCTTATGCCGGTAAAAATCTCATCACCGTATGGGGAGGGTGGGATATAGGTGCTCCAACACCGGCAATGAGCCCACGTTTGTTGGCGCCAACCTCGCAGGATAATTTCGGCTGGTCAAAATGGGGTCAGTACTATCAGACGAAAGGTCAGGTTGGCAGCGCACCAGATTTGCCAGCGGTTAAAAAATTGATGATGCTCTATAAGGACTGGCTGGGATCCATGAATGCGAATAAACAGGCAGAAATCTGGAAAGAGATGCTGGATATTCATGCGCGCGAACAATTCATTATTGGTGTGATATCGAGCGTCCGCCAGCCTGTTGTGGTCTCCAAGCTGCTGCGCAATGTGCCTGAGGATGCCATCTATATTTGGGAGCCGGGGGCACTGTTTGGCATCTACCGCCCGGACCAGTTTTGGTTTGCAAGCTGATGATGCGACAGAGTTAGGAGTTTGACGGACGATGCTCAGATATATTGAGTATAGAACATTGGGAAAGAACAAAATGAAGTTGCGAAAAGAAGGCGGAACTTCGCTTGGTTGGTGTTCTAAATCATAGAAAATGAGCTACATTAGCCAGCAATGCCCTGTCAGACTTTCTCCCACGCACCAGATTTTGCTGCCCGCGAAACCGCCTCTAATACGGCCACATTTCCGATTTTCTGTTCGTCAGTGAAGCGATAAGACGTCCGGCCATTTACTGCATCTGCCCATTCATGAAGATTAGCTTTGACCGAATTGGTGCCGGACAAAATACGCGTTTCCGGCTCACTCCCGCTAGAACAGCTGATGAGATGAGTTTCACCGCCATACTGTGGATGCTTGGTATCGCGTGCCTCAACCCACATGTTTTCGCCAAATACGGTCATCCGGCAATAATACGGTGTTTTGGTCACGGCAGTGAATTGTCCGGTGGCGCCGCTCGCAAATCGAAACAGTACTGCAATGACATCTCCGGTTGGAAAATCAAGTACACGCCAGGCTGATTGAGCAGCAACTGCTTCGATCTGGCCGAATAATGACAGAAAAAGATCCGTCATATGAACACCCATACCAGTCATTGCACCAGCCGGTGCCTCCTCGACAGATCCGCGCCAATTGTCGTTATCAAGAGTAGAAAGGATATCGTGCGACCAATTTGCTTCAATATGCATGGCTGTGCCGAATGCTTCCGATTGTACCAACCTGGTAACTTCTTCCATGGTTGGCTCAAAACGCCTCTCATGGCCAATGCCCAAAATGATGCCAGCCTTGGTTGTATGAGCGATGATCTGTTCGGCGGCCTTGCGTTCAAGGGCCAGAGGTTTTTCACAGAAAATCTGCTTTCCCGCCTCTGCTGCTACTCTGATCTGTTCGGCATGTTGAGTGTTAGGTGTTGCTAGGATCACTGCTTCGATCCTAGGATCGTTGATTGCGGCGGTATAGTTATCAAACAGGTCAATACCTGCCTCCTTAGTAAAATCACGATGCTGATCGGGTCTGCGCGCAGTGGCGCCAACTACCTGGATGCGATCACTGTTTTTAAGGGTCTCGATAATATGTCGGCCCCACCAGCCAAGGCCGACAACAACAGCATTGATCATAAATCAGCTCCAATTATCTCTCGTAGCTATAACAGTATTTTCTAGCGAGAGGTTAGTACATCCCCTACTAAACTTCACCAGCACTTGATTGACTGGTATCAGTTGGACCAACTTGTTCTAGGTATTGACTGTTCATATACAAAATTATGAGGAGAACCTCGCTATGAGAGCCCTTGTTCTGGAAGCTCCGGGTAAACCATTTGTTCTGAAAGATTTGCCTGATCCGATGCCGGGCCAAGGCGAAGCGGTGGTCCGTGTCATTACTTGCGGAGCGGGATTAACCATTCAGCATGTGCGTGCTGGCCGTGTTGAAGTTGACTATCCACGTATAATTGGCCACGAAATTACCGGTGTTATCGAAGCGCTGGGGCCAGGTGTTTCTAATTTGAAAGTCGGGGACCCTGTCACCGCGTATTTTTATTTGACCTGCGGCTATTGCCGTTGGTGCCGAATGAACCGGGAAACATTGTGCGAAAATTTTGGTGGCTATGTGGGCCGCGCGGTCGATGGAGGTTATGCAGAGTTGATGAAACTTCCGGCAGAAAATTTTATCAAAATTCCAGATGGCCTCGACTGGCAGGGGCACCCGGCTGAAGTGGGTGTTATTTGCGATGCTATTGCCACTCCGGTGAAAGTGCTGCGCCGTGCTGAAGTAACGCCATGGGATACGGTCGCGGTAATCGGTGCTGGAGGCGGGCTCGGCATTCATATGGTAATGATGGCAAAATGGGCGCACGCACGCGTGATAGCTGTTGATGTCGTCGCTGACAAATTTGCAACTTGCCGCGAGGCAGGTGCCGATGAGGTGGTCAATGCCGCTGAAGTTGATCTTACCGAGGCTCTTCTAGATCTTACACACGGAAAGGGCGTGGATGTTGTCATTGACTTTGTGTCCAAGACGCAAACGCTTAATCCAGGATTTCAGGCTCTTGGTCGCGGTGGACGACTGGTATCTCTTGGCGGCACAGGTGAGCCAATAACAGCAACGCCGAGCAAGCTTCTAAACAATGAATCCATTATCATGGGCAGTCGCTATGCAACCAAGCAAGAGGTGATAGATTCGCTTGATATCGTGGCACGTGGTGAAGTTTGGCCCCTTGTTACCGAAGTCAAGCCCATGGAAGAAGCAGAAGATCTTCATAAACGGGTTGAAACCGGAGAGGTGACGGGACGAGTTGCTTTGAAAATTGGCTAGAGGTTTGCAAAAAACTGTAAAGGCAACGGTTGATAGCTAGTACAATTCTATGAGCCAAGATGGGAGCATGAATATGAGTGAATGGACGATATATCTTTCCGGTGAGATACACACCAATTGGCGCGATATGGTGGAAGAGGCGAGCCGTGGGTTAAAACTACCGGTAATCTTTAATGCACCGGTTATTATCCACGAAGATAGCGATGATTGTGGTGCAGTAATTTTGGGCGAGGAAGAAAAACCCTTCTGGCGCGATCACAAGGGGGCGAAGATCAATGCCATTCGCACTCGCACATTAATAGAGAAAGCTGATGTGGTGGTGGTCCGTTTTGGAGACAAATACCGTCAGTGGAATGCTGCATTTGATGCCGGGTATGCCGCTGCCATCAACAAACCACTCATTGTAATGCATGAAGCTACCTATACGCACGCATTAAAGGAAGTTGATGCTACTGCGTTAGCTGTTGTTGAGACGCCTGATCAGGTCGCCAAAATCCTGCACTACGTTATTCGTGGCGAGTTGAGCACTATCTCGTAGACCTGATACAGGTGTTGTTGAATAATTTGCGGGCACTTGCCGTTTTAGGGGTATCTTTGCGTTGAAGCTGGGGTAGTCATGTTCCTACCGATTTTCGTTTATGTAAACTCCGACGAAGTTTTTTTCAGGAAAGTTTGGCGGCTAATCTGAGGTTAGATCGCGCTGTGGTACGCTCGTGGTATTCCGGTCGTGCACCTTTGATAGTAACGCGGTGGCCTTTCCGTTCATGCGGCCAATAGTCCCAGATAGCAAAATGCTGCGTGCATCTGTCATCCCACAATGCGATCGCGTTTTGTGACCATTTGAACCGCACTTGAAATTCAGGTCGTTGCTGATGTCGGAATAGAAATTCCAGCAACGCCGTACTTTCTTGATCTTCAAGTCCGTTTATACCGGTGGTAAAGCTTGGATTGATGTAGAGTGCTTGACGTCCTGATTTGGGGTGAGTTGCAATTACCGGATGCACGGCAGAGGGGAAATTAGTTTCTGTATTTTTAACTCCTCGACCCTCATATCGACCGCGGTAGATATGAGCAGATTCATGCCTTGCCGTCAGGTTTGCAAGAAATTCCTGCATGGTTAGGGACAAGGTCTCAAACGCGGCGTACATGCTGGCGAACATGGTGTCACCTCCAGATGGCGGCAACTGATGCAGTTGTAGACAGGTGCCAAGCGGTGGTTCTACGTCGCATGAAACATCCGTATGCCATCCATTTCCGTCGGCATGCTTTGACTCCTTATGGGCATGGATCACGAAAATCTCTGGATAGGCTTCATGATGGGGAGCTGCAGGATGGTAGTGTAATTCGCCGAACCTTTTGCCGAAGGCGACCTGGACGGCGGGTTCCAGTTTTGGCTGATCGCGAAAAAAGATTACCTGATGCTCCGTAAATGCGCGGTCGATCTGATCGAACTGATCATTGCTTATATTATTGAGGTCTGCTCCGACGATCTCAGCGCCAATTACGGGTGTTATGGGCCGGATTTCCATCGAGTCTCTCCTGTACAAAGGTTACGAAGAGATTTATGCACTCGATCTTGAGGTGCTGATCTTTGCTCCGCATGGATTTGATATTCTAATGCGAAAACCCTACTGCTTACAAACATTGTATTGGTGTGAGCAAGATTGCAGAATAAGTCAGCGCAAAGTTACCAATTACAGATAGGGAGAGCTTGATGCGAAAAATGACCGGAGCCCAAGCGATGGCGCAAATGCTTGAAGCGTATGGCGTAACGAATATTTTCCATGTACCCGCCATATTGCGTCGGACTATGGTTGAGATTGAAGCAACAACATCAATCCGTCGTATCCGTACCCACGGTGAAAAGGCGGCAGCTTACATGGCTGATGGATACGCGCGCGCTTCTCGCCGGCCCGGGATATGCATGGCGCAAACTGTTGGTGGACTTAATCTTGCAGCTGGGCTCCGCGATGCCTTTCTTGCCCATTCACCGCTGATTGCTATGACTGGTGGGCGTGATCCTGACACCAAGTTCCGCAAGGTATACCAGCAGGTTGATGATGTGCCCGCATTTGAGGGGGTGACTAAATTTAATGCCACGGTTGATTCGGTCGAGCGTTTTCCGGATATGCTGCGGCAGGCTTTTCGTACTGCCGTTACCGGCGCTCCCGGTCCAGTCCATCTCCAGTTTCGTGGGAATGAAGGACAGATAGATCAGGAAGAGGCTGAAATGGATACTACGGTCGAGCCTCTCTACAGCTCCGTGCCACCTTTCCGACCTGAACCCGATGCGCATAGTGTCACTAAGGCAGTTGAAGCTCTGCAGTCTGCAGCACGTCCGGTTATCGTTGCTGGTGGTGGTGTGCGCTGGTCGGAAGCTGGCGAGGCACTCGTTAGGCTTGCCGAGAAACTGCAAATCCCGGTTGCGACATCACTCAACGGTAAAGACACTATTGCCGCACCCCACTCCTTGAGCGTTGGTGTTGTTGGCACATATTCGCGCGGATCGGCTAATCGCGTAGTCGGAGAGGCGGATCTGGTTTGCTATGTCGGAACTGAGACCGGAGGGATGACGACGCATTTCTGGAAAGTGCCTAAACTCGGTACTAGGACTATTCAGATTGATATTGATCCGGAGTCTTTAGGTCGAAATTATGTTCCAGATGTTGCTATTTTGGGCGATGCGCGCATTGTTCTTGAGCGCATGCTGAAAGAAGCGAACGGCGATACCGCCGCTAGCCGGGTGAGCTGGGTTGGTAGCGCACAGGCCCATGTCAAATCCTGGTATAACCAATATGAGCCTCTTCTTACCTCCGATGCTGAACCAATCCGCCCGGAGCGTATGTGTCATGAAATGTCCAAATCGTTACCTGACGACGCTTTCGTCGTCGTTGATACCGGCCATGCGGGAATGTGGATGGGTGGCATGTATGATTTGCGCTCGCCCTCTCAAAGCTATGTGCGCTGTGCTGGACATTTGGGATGGGCCTTTCCTGCCGCTCTTGGAGCGCAATGTGGTGTTCCCGACCGTCCGGTTGTATGTTTCACTGGTGATGGTGGTTTTTGGTATCACATAGGTGAAATTGAAACCGCTGTGCGCTGGAATATCCCAGCGGTCATTGTGGTTAACAATAATCACTCCGGCAATCAGTCCAAGGTCGGTTATGATCAAGTTTATGGTGGCAAACAGACTGAAAAGGCGCGTGAACTTTGGGTCTGGACTGATGTTCGCATCGTCGATGTAGCAAACTGTATTGGGGCACTGGGCATCAGAGTTGAAAAGCCGTCAGAACTTGCACCGGCGATAGAGCAGGGGATTGCTTCAGGCCGACCAACCATCATCGATGTGGTTACTGACATTGATGCCGAAGCACCTCCAGCTGTTGTCGTGTAGGGAGATAATTATATGAGCATTCCTATCACACCGATCCGCCGTGTCGTTACTGGCATTAATGCACAAGGTCGCTCCAAGGTTACATGGGATGGTCCGGCTCCAAATGCCAATGAGGCGGCTCTGGCTAGTCGCACTAATAACACCAATATTTGGGTCTGGGACAGCCCGAAGCTGGCACTGAATGGCGATCGCGACGAGGGTGATACGCCCTATGAATTTCCTGGGCCAAAGAGCGGCGGACATGTGCGTGTGGTGGAGACGTTGGCCAGAGTCGATAATTATGACCCAGCAACGGATCCCGATATTCATCCGGTTCACGAACCAACCCCTCGTCCTAGTGGACGTAGTTGGGATCGCGGCGCCAAAAATTCCTACTCATCGGGTATGCATAAGACCGCGTCTCTCGATTTTGGTATAATGCTATCTGGTGAACGCGAGATGATTCTCGATGATGGTCCATTGTTGATGCAGCCTGGAGATATCGCGATTCAACTAGGCTCCTGGCATAATTGGTCGTCTCCGCGTGGCTGTATCATGGCTTTTGATATGATGGATGCGCATTTTATTGATGGGGCACCGGGACTTCTCCAAGGCACAGATAGCATGGTCGCCCCTGATTTGTCATTTGAGATTCCAGATGGTGTGAAGCGCTCGCGCAGAATTGTTGCTGGGGATAATATGCCAGGCCGCTCAACCCTGCTTGCCGACACGGTCGCACCAGATATCCGACTTGATCCAGCCCGGCCAGGGTTTGCCGCCGAGCGGCTCTGGGTATCAAATAAAACGCCCGCTAACATTGTGCGCGAAAGTCTGCATTTCCCCCATACCATTGAGCCGCCAAGTAATGGCACGTTGTGCCGTATCTATACAATTCCGCCTGACGAAAATTGGTCAGGAAAGGTAGGTAAGGTGGAGGTTGAGGCTTATTTCCGTGCCATGGGTTCCCCAGGTGCGTCCACATTTAGTTTGGACGCACCTCATCCCTTTATGCAGAAAACCCAATCCATGGATTTTTGCTTCGTTCTGGAGGGCCAGGTCACTCTCGTTCTGGATGAAGAGGCTGTACATCTAAAAAGTGGAGATGTGGTGATCCAGCGCGGCACCAATCATGCTTGGTCAAACGCGTCTCCAAATCCCTGTCGGATAGCCGTTTCATCACATGATGGTGCCTACTATTAATGTAATATTTAGGTGCTAGCTCGGAATTTTTAGCATTTTCCTTGCCTCGGCTACGCTGGCAATCTGCCGGCCATAATCGCTGCTGATGCGCGCGATACGTGTTACATGCGCATCGTTTTCTCCAAGTACGCTGGGGCTTAAATAGGGCTCGTCTTCTCTGCCAACTCGTACATGACCACCGCTCATCACCGCCATTGAATGCAGAAGGAGATGGTTCGGACCGGTGACGCTTGTGACGTAACACGAGTCCTCCGGAAGTTCGTTGGTGCGATGTAGAAATTCCTGTGCTGTTGCTGGAGTCCACGAGCCGCCTGGGCGACCGAAAAATATTGTCATGAGGAAAGGTGGTTCGACCAATCCTTTGTCGGCAAGGTCGTTAAGCATCCACAGCTCGCCCAGCCCAAACACCTCAAATTCCGGCTTTACCCCATTGTCATTGCACATGCGCATGAGCTCGGCGAGTTCTTCGCGCGGATGGGTCATCATCAAATCTCGACCGATGAAGCACAGGTTATGCGCACCGAGAGCAACAGAGATAGTTTCAGGATGATTGACAATGACAGATTTACGCTGCTCGACGGTCTGGGTTGAAATTCCGTATTGCAGCATTATGTCGCATTGATCACGAATGGCCTTGGAGTGATTGGCCCAGGCATCTGGATCATTTGGTGGCGCATGAATATGTGCAATTGCGGCGCCTTCGGCTTGGGCTTTGGCGACGTCGGCAGCTAGTCTACTTGAATCATGGTATATCGCTGGCACCCCCTCATGCATCGAGGTGTCGGCTGCGCAATTGGTAATTATCAATTTTTCCATGTGTCCCTCCCTAGGCATTTTCTATCTGATTGTTGTTCCTCTGGCCTCAACCTCGGCCAGGTTGTTCAGGGTCACTTTCTAAACCGGTTGATCATGAAAGTATCATTGATGTGGACGATTTAGTGGGTGGTATACTGATAGTGGTAAAATCGCATTAAACCATTGCAGCGCCGCCATTGACGTCGAGCGTTGCACCGGTGATGTAGCTCGACTCTCGGCTACACAAAAATAGGATTGGCCAGGCGATTTCCTCTGGCTGAGATAACCTTCTTACTGGGGCTGATTCTTGGATGAGTTTTTCCGCCTCGGGCGTGCGCATGGCATTGGTGCGTGGTGTCATGACCGCGCCTGGTGCTACAATATTAGCGGTGATGCCATGAGGCCCAAGCGCGCGGGCCGCCTGTTGAATGAGTCCGATCTCACCTGCCTTGGCCGCTGCATAATGGGGGCCGGAAACAATGCGCGCACCGCGCACCGCCATGCTTGAAAGCGCGACGATGCGGCCATATTCCTTTTCAATCATATGGGGAGTTGCTGCTTTCAGAAGGTAAAATAGTGATTTTAGATTCGAATCAACCACACTCTCCCAAGCATCGACAGGGCAGTCCATGAGATTGATGTAGCGGGGGAAACCACCGGCGCTGTGCACCATCACGTCAATTTTTCCGACGCGGGAATTAATAACGTCTATCGCTTCTTTGGTTGAGTTGAAGTCGGTAAGATCCACAATCGAAACTTTTGCCCTGCCGCCCTTGGTGGTAATGTCATTTGCGACCCTCTCTGCACCCTCGGGATTGATATCCATCACGGTCACATCGGCGCCGCTTTGCGCAAAAAGATGACTGCATGCCTCGCCGATGCCGGTTGCACCCCCGGTGACTATCACCGACTGATTCTCGAAATTCATACCCAAATTCACGTGTTGATCCTCCCAATCACGATTTTGCCTGTTCGCGCACAATTCGGTTAGACAATACGCCCACCCCTTCGATCTCGCATGAGACCTGGTCTCCAGGTTTTATCCAGCGGTCAATTTCAAATCCGCAGCTATAGGCCGGTGGGCCAGACCCAAAAAAATCACCAACCTGGAGTGTTTCCTCACGCGATACATGGGCGATCAGGTCGGCAAAAGTGAAGGCCCAACCTTCAATGGCACCGTCAAACCAGATCTCACCATTAATCTTGGTTGTAAGCCGCAAGCTCTCAATATTAGGTAGTTCATCAGCAGTCACTAGATATGGCCCCATGACCTTCGAGGTCTCGAAGTCCTTGGCCTTGGCGGGTCCCATACGAAGGCTCATCTCGCCTGGCTGTACATCGCGCAGACCGAGATCGTTGAACACCGTATAGCCGGCAACGTGGTCCCAAGCGTTCTCGGTGGAGATATTTTTTCCACGCTTTCCGATATACATACCGAGCTCGAATTCATAATCTAGGATTTCAGAATAATGCGGCCAGCGGATTGGTTCGCGATGGCCAGCTACCGCGGTACGGCTTGGCTTCCAGTAGATAGGTGTTGTTTTAGCCGCTTCCAGAACTTGTTCTTTGTCTGCAAATTTTAGCAGACGCTCCATGCCTACTTTGTAGTGATCAAGGATAAGAATGCCGTCGCGGATCATTGGAGGACGAGGTACCGGCGCCAGAAAGCGGATCTTGTCTTCTTCGAAAGTCAGTTGCTCACCATCAGGTCCGAGCGGTTGGCTCTCGTCTTTGAGCCGTTTTCCGACAGCTTCAAGGGCGGTCTCGGCTAGCGCCAGGGATTGTGCCCCACCTTCCAGAAACCCTATCATATCAGGTGGTGTGATGGCTGAAGCGGTGCGCTGTGCCGCGTTGAGGTCCAGACTTTCGGCTAGATGAGCCACAGATGCTGATGTGAGATCGACGATGGTCCCATGCGCTAGCGCGCCAAGTCGTTCGAATCGACCGATTGGGGTTTGAATTTCAAACGTTAGTAATCGCATTGCTTAACCCTCGGCTCAATCCAATTATTTTTGTTATCCATTTATCAGAAGATACGCGCTATAAACGACTTGGTCGAGAGGGTGTCTGCGGTTGATTTTATCGAAATTTGGCAACCTAACTCTGGTAAGTTTTAGTTGCTTCCCACAAACCGATCTGGATAATCCGCCCACGCACTGTCAACTTTGGAGGACAATTGCTGATCAAGATCTCGGTTAGATCCT
>Ga0302127_10000869_pt1 | contig 17374 bp, 22 predicted proteins | sample CB4_SCM_MG_FD_204452 | JGI IMG/M metagenome (GOLD analysis project Ga0302127, IMG submission 204452) | Marine microbial communities from Western Arctic Ocean, Canada - CB4_SCM | ecosystem: Environmental > Aquatic > Marine > Oceanic | place: Canada: Western Arctic Ocean | collected 2017-09-24
CTGGTCGTTATTGGGCCGTCGGGCTCCGGTAAGTCGACGTTGATCCGGTGCATCAATCGCCTCGAGCGCCATGATCGCGGATCGATTGTGGTCGACGGCGTTGAGTTGTCCGACGACATCAAGAACATCCAGGAGATCCGTCGTGAGACGGGGATGGTGTTCCAGAGCTTCAACTTGTTCCCGCACCTCTCGGTGTTGGACAACATCACGCTTGCACCGCGCAACGTCCGCAATGTCCCCAAAGCTCAGGCCGAGGCGACAGCGATGGAGTTGCTGGAACGGGTCAAGATCCCCGATCAAGCGCGCAAGTTCCCGGGGCAGCTCTCCGGTGGTCAACAGCAGCGGGTGGCGATCGCCCGTGCGCTCGCGATGCGACCCAAGGTGATGTTGTTCGACGAGCCCACATCGGCCCTCGATCCCGAGATGATCAAGGAGGTCCTCGACACCATGAAGGACCTCGCCACTGAAGGCATGACGATGATCTGTGTGACCCACGAGATGGGTTTCGCCCGTGAGGTTGCCGATCGGGTGCTGTTCATGGCCGATGGCGAGATCGTCGAAGTCGGCACCCCGGAGCATTTCTTCGTCAACCCCCAAGAAGACCGAACGAAGCTGTTCCTCAGCCAGATCCTCTGATCTGAAGCTCTCGACTGCGGCGCCCGCTGTGGGTTCCGAACCGCGCTGGGTGCGTTCGCCCCCTGAGGACGCCACCGATTCGTGACGCCCCGGCGCCGATAGCGTGGCATGGTGCAACAACCGGCCGAGTCTTTGACAGCAACCCTCTTCTTGGCCGTGGTGCCTCCACCAGAGATCGTCGACGCGATCGACCTGTTGCCGACCAAAGCCCAACGCGGTGTCCGGTTCACGCGCCGAACCCAGTGGCACATCACCATCAAGTTCCTCGGCGAGACCAATACCGCCGATGCGTTGGATGCGTTGGAGGGCGTGGACGCGCACGCCACAGAAGCGACGTTCGGTCCCGAAGTCGTGCTGTTGGGGTCGCGTGTGGTCATGGTTCCGGTCGCGGGCCTCGACGATCTTGCGCACGCCGCGAACGTCGCGTTTTCCGGAGTCGGTGAAGACCAGGGCGCTCGAGACTTCGTCGGCCACGTCACGCTTGCTCGGCTCAAGGGAGCGCCGCTACGGGACCCAGGACTTGTTTCGGTTTTGGGCGCTCCAATGACGGCCAGCTTCGGCGTCGAGTCGTTGGCCCTCATCAAGACCGAGGTCGGCCCGGAAGGCACGGTGCACACCCAACTCGCACAGAAGGTGCTTGCTGGCTGACCCGGTTGCAGGACATCGCTCGCTGCGCAGTACCTTGAGCGTATGAAAGAGCCCCGCGTCGTCACGAAGTCCGAGCGGAAGAAGGCCAGGCGAAAGACAAAGAGGTCCTCCGAACGCGCGGGCGGCCGAGAGCTCGAGGCATTGATCGATGCCATTGTGGAAGAAGCCCTTCGGCTGGCTCCCGAGGTTGCCTCCGCAGCGAACCGCGATGTGAGCGAGCGAGGCATCGACATCGTCATTGCCACACCGGATGCCGCCCGGTTCATGGTCAAGCGCATCAACGAGGCGCTGGTGATTGGTGAATGGCTCGACGACGTCGAGGTGTGGCTCTGGCAAGCCGAAAGTCACACCCGCGAGCCACTGACTGATGCGGGCAGAACCTCAGGCCTTGAGATCCGATTGGAACAGCCGTCTCGGTTGACGTCATCGCCGAGTCCGTTGGACGGCGGCGATCTTCCGGAGGTCTAGAGCCGTCGGAGGGTCAATCCCAAAAGCGCAGCTTCGACCACAGCTTCCGTAGCAGCCCTGCCGCCCCGCGTACGCGGGCACGGCCCTTGGCAGAGAGTGGCTTGCCGAGTTTGTCGAGGATGCTCGACAGCTTGGGGTTGACAGCGTCGAGGCGCTCGTTGTCTTCGTCGCTGAGCACGAGATGCGCAGCCCCGACATTCTGTTCGAGATGCTCGACTGACGACGTGCCCGGTATTGGCAACATCACCGGCGACCGCTGCAACAACCACGCCAGCGCAACTTGGGCCGGCGTCGCGCTATGGGACTGCCCGACCGCGCCCAGCGCCGTCGACCCTGAGGTGAAACCGAATCCCTGCAGCGGGGCGTACGGCAAGAACGCGCAACCATCGGCTTCGCACGCCCGCAAGACAGCTTCGGAGTCGCGGTCGCGGACGTTGTAGCGGTTCTGGACCGACGCGATATCTGTCATAGTGATTGCCGCTTGGTACTGCTCGAGGCTGACGTTGGAGAGTCCAATCAGACGGATCTTGCCCTCGTCACGCAGATCGATGAGGGCACCCAACGACTCTTCGAATGGGATGTCGGGGTCGGGCCGGTGGAATTGGTACAGGTCGATGGTGTCCAACCGCAGGCGTCGCAGCGACCCCTCGCAGGCCTGTCGCAGATGATCGGGATGGCCGTTGGTGGGCCAGGTGCCATCGTCGGAACGCACGAGCCCGCCCTTGGTGGCGATCACGAGGTCGTCGCGGTACGGCGCCAGGGTGTCGGCGATGAGCTGTTCGTTGTGTTCGGGACCGTATGCATCAGCGGTGTCGATGAAGTTGACGCCGAGCTCTACGGCTCGACGCAAGACGGCCGCGGCGGTGTCGGGGTCGTGGGGAGGCCCGACCATGTCGGGGCCGGCCAGGCGCATTGCTCCATAGCCCATACGTCGCACCTTCAACGCCCCGCCGAGGGCGATCGTGCCGCTTGTGGCATCGGTCAAAGGTTGTGCATCCATTCCGCTAGAGTAACGGCGCACGCGGCAAGAGAACGGAAGTCCGGTTAGAACCCGGCACTGTCCCGCAACGGTGATGCATCGAGGTTTTCCTCGGTGTCAGTCCGGTCGAGTTCTCCTGTCGCGACGAACCATCCCGCGGAGGACGGGTTCGTCTGATGGGGAGCTCCCTGTTGACGAGCACGAAGCCTTCAACAGACAGGAGACCATCATGAGGAAGAGTTTCGCCCTGCTACTGCTCGTGGCTCTCGTAGCCGCTGCTTGTGGCGGAGACGATGAGGCTGCGGTCGCGACGGGTGTCGCCGACGAGCCCACGGCCACCCCCGCGGTCCAGGAGGCGAGCGAAGTTGACGACGGTGACTCCACGGACAGCTCTGGCGAGGCTGCGGAACCCAACGCCAGCACCGACGAAGCCTTCCCGGTCACCGTTGCGCAGGGATTGGGCGAGTTGACGCTCGATGCGGCCCCCGTGAGAATCGTGTCGCTGTCGCCCACCGCTACCGAGATGCTTTTCGCCATCGGCGCAGGTGACCAGGTCATCGCTGTTGACAACCAGTCCAACTACCCGCCCGAGGCCCCGATGACTGGCTTGGCCGCATTCACGCCAAACGTCGAGGCAATCATTGGTTTCGAGCCGGACCTCGTGATCAGCTCGGGGTTGCCCGATGACATCGAAGCCGGGCTTGGGGCGGCAGGCATCGCCACGATGTCGTTGTTCGCCGCGTCGTCGTTGGACGACGTGTACAGCCAGATCGAAACCCTTGGCGCAGCAACCGGGCACCTTGGCGATGCTGTCGAACTTGTCGGCACTATGCAGGCTGACCTGGCGGCGATCCTTGACGAAGTCGTCGCCCGTGAGACACCGGTGACCTTCTTCCATGAACTCGACCCATCGCCGTACAGTGTCACATCGGTTACGTTCGTCGGCCAGGTCTACGCCTTGGCCGGCCTTGAAAATATTGCCGACGAGGGCGACCCCGGAGGCTCCGGCTACCCGCTGTTGTCGGTGGAGTACATCCTCGAGAAGGATCCAGATCTCATCTTCTTGGCCGACACGAAATGTTGTGGCGAGAACGCCGGGACAATCGCCGTTCGAGCAGGTTGGGGCGAGCTCAACGCCGTCCAGAATGGGAACGTGATCGAGCTCGACGATGACGTTGCTTCGCGCTGGGGGCCGCGCGTCGTCGACTTGCTCCGAACGGTGGTCGATGCAACCACTGTCGTCGAGCTTGCCCCCGCGGCCTGAGGCCTTGTCGGTCGGCCCGGTTCGGCTGAAGCCGAGCTGGGTCATTGCCGCGCTCATCTTCGCGGTTGGTGCCGCAATGTGCGGGGTCATGGTCGGTGCGGTGAGTATCGGTCCGGGTGGAGTGATCCTCGAGTTGTTGGATCACGTTCCCGGCGTCGACATCGACTCCGGGTTGAGTGCTACCCGACAGGCGATTGTCTGGGACATCCGGTTACCCCGGGTGATCTTGGGCCTGATGGTCGGTGCCATGTTGGCCACATCCGGTGCCGCCTACCAGGGCGTGTTCCGCAACCCGCTGGCTGACCCCTTTCTATTGGGCATAGCGGCGGGCGCTGGGTTGGGCGCCACGATGTCGATCGTGCTCGGTGTCGGTGACGGCGTCGGGCTTGCCGATCCGGTTCCGATCATGGCCTTCATGGGCGCAGGACTGGCGGTCGGGCTGACGCTATTGGTGAGCGGATCGATCTCAGGAAAAGGGACCTCGTCGACCTTGTTGTTGGCCGGGGTCGCTGTCGCTGCGTTCTTTACCGCGCTGCAGACCTATGTGCAGTCGCGCGAAGTCGAGCAGCTCCGTGAGGTGTACAGCTGGCTTCTGGGACGTTTGTCGGGCGCCAGCTGGGATGAGGTCAGCTTGTTGCTGCCCTACCTGGTGGTCTCAGTTGGTGTGATGTTTTGGTCGCGACGAGCGCTGGACGTTCTGGCCGTCGGCGAGGATGAGGCGCGAACCCTGGGTATCGATCCCGCCCGGCTGCGATGGGTGGTCGTGCTCGCTGCCTCGTTGGCTGCGGCCAGTGCGGTGGCGGTCACCGGCTTGATCGGGTTCGTGGGAATCATTGTGCCGCACGTGGTGCGCTTGATGGTCGGCCCGAGTAACAGGGTGGTGATGCCGCTGTCCTTCTTCGTGGGTGCTGGGTTCCTCGTGCTTGCCGACCTTGTGGCCCGGACGGTCCAGTCGCCCGCCGAGTTGCCGATCGGGGTCGTGACCGCCTTTTTCGGCGCCCCGTTCTTTCTGCTCGTCTTGCGGACCCGAGACGTCGGGACCGGCGTATGACAGCACCGGCGGTTAGCGCGACCAACCTGACAATTCAGCTGGGAGGTGCCCCGATCTTGCGTGGCGTGGACGTGATTGCGCCGACTGGCGGCTGGACCACCATCATCGGCCCCAACGGCGCCGGCAAGACCACAGCACTGCGGATTATTGGCGGACTCGCTCAGCCGGCGGCGGGCACCGTCGAGTTGTTCGGCGAGGATGCGCAGACGTTGGGCGTGCGGGCCCGGGCTCGATTGGTGGCTTCGATGCCGCAGAACCCGGTGATTCCGCCGCGGATTCGGGTCGTGGACTATGTGTTGCTGGGCCGAACAGCACATCTTGGCACCGCGCTTCGGCCCGGTCCCGCTGATCTCGCTGTCGTCGAGGAGACGATGGTGCAGGTGGACCTCGAAGGGTTTGGTGGCCGCCGCGTTGATGAGCTCTCTGGCGGCGAACGACAGCGAGTCGTCGTTGCCCGGTCCCTTGCCCAGCAGGCGCCGGTTCTGTTGCTCGACGAGCCCACAACAGCACTCGACATTGGTCATCAACAAGAAGTGCTCGAAACCGTTGACCGCATTCGCGTTGAGACCGGCGTGACTGTCCTGGCAACGTCGCATGACCTGGCGCTCGCCGGCCAATACTCCCACCACCTCATCCTGTTAGTCGATGGCCTGGTTCGCGCGAAGGGATCGGCCCACGAAGTCCTGCGCCAGGACGTGCTGTCGGAGGCCTACAACGCCGACCTTGAGGTGAGCCACGAAGATGGCGAGATATTCGTCGTCCCGCGCCGCAGGAAGCGACCATGACCCTGTGCTGTGGACTCCAGTAGCGCACCGCCTGATCGTTGGCTGAGTGCTCGCTGCCGAGGCCGACGCCGTCCCATGGTGGCGGCGGCTCGAGCCGGTCTCGGCGACGTTGGACCCAGGATTGTGCGCTCAGCTCCAGCGCAACCCACCTCGTGCGTGCTGACATACTGACGACGTCCACGAGGAATGGGAGAACGGCGCCACGATGACGACGGCTAGCGCCGATGAAGCCGAGCAGGCAGTTGGCGGCTGGATCGACGCCAATTGGGATCCCGACCTGACGTGTGCCCAGTGGTGGCAGATGCTTGCGGATGCGGGCTACTCCCATCCGATGTTCGAACGGTCCCACCTCGGGAACGGAACCGTCCCCGTGGCCACAGCCCCGTGCGGCACGATCGCCAGCAAACTCGACCGGCGCGCCGGCGACTTCACGAAACGCAGAGGTGGCGCCGACGGCGTGCCGTCTGTAGGTCCAGCGCGCCATGGGTGCAAGAGGTCACGCTCTTCTCGCCCGGCCCCTCCATCTACGGTGGCACCGACCAAGTCCAACGCAATATCATCGGCGAGGGCGTCCTCGGATTCCCCAAGGAGCCTGGTTTCGCGAAAGACACGCCGTTCAAAGATCTCCCAAGGAACTGAGTAGCTCTATGTCATTCGGCGAATTCCGGCGACCGGCGGCACGCGCCGTCCTCCTCGACACCAGCGGCCGCATCTTCTTGATCGAGGGCTGCGACCCCATGAGACCCGAGAAGGGGACCTGGTGGGAGATACCGGGCGGCGGCGTCGATCGTGGCGAAGAGAGCCAAGACACCGCCAAGCGCGAACTTTACGAAGAGTGCGGGTTTGGCGACGTGGAGGTCGGCCCATGCATCTGGACGCAATACGTCGAGTTTGACTTTGCGATGTACCACTTCAAGTCCGACGAACGAATCCACGTCGCGTACACCCAGCAAGGCGGCGAATGGGACCCCCAAGGGCTCGAAGCGCTTGAGGTGGCCGCCTTCAGCCAGGCGCGCTGGTGGACCCTTGACGAACTCCTCGCCAGCCACGTTGCCACGTTGCCCGCAAGGCTCAAGGAGTTCCTCCCGGCAATCGTCGCCGGCGACATCCCCACCGAACCCATCGACATCAGTCCGTGAAACGGCGGCGCCGGGCCTGCGGCCCATTTTGGCGCCGCCGTTTCACGGCTGTTTGTTGCCGCAATCGCAGCTTCGGCCCTGGCGGGCCTCGGGCTGCTCTGCGGATTTTGGCCCTGGGCGCCGCCGTGTCCACTGGGCAGCGCGCCGGCCCTGTGCACCGGCCCACTTGGCGCCGCGGTTTCACGGCTGTTGTTGCCGCGAAGGGGTGGAGGTCAGTGGCCGCGGAGGCCGGCCCAGGCGAGTTCGGAGAGCAGGGTTGCGGTGCGCTCGGGGGAGAGGCCACTTTCGCCGCTCATCCAGTGGCGACACGCCGCTTCGGCAAGGCCGACGATGCCGACGGCCAAGAGCCGACGATCATCGCTGTCGAGTGACTCGATTTCGATGAGAGCGGCGATTTGCTCGGCAACGATGAGCTCGACCCGATGTACCTCGGCCGCAAATTCAACGTCGGAGCGGTTGGCGTCGGAGAACAAGATGCGGAACATCTCGGGATTCGACTCGAAGAATTGGACAAACCCCTGGAAGCCTTGTTCGACTTGGTGGCGAGGCCCGGTCGCTCCGGCCGTTGCCTTCTCGACTTGGGCTTCCATTCGACGACCGCACTCGCCGAGAACCTCGAGGAAGAGGGCACGTTTCGACGCGAAGTGTTGATAAACGACGGGCTTGGTGATGCCCGCCGCCGCGGCAATGTCGGCCACGGATGCCTCGGCATAACCACCCACACCGAAGATGTCGACTGCGACGTCAAGAAGTTGCTGGCGCCGTTGGGGGCCGGGAAGTCGCTGACTCACGTTCCCTGACTTGGCATTAGAGCCGGCCCATTTCGTGATCCTCGCGATGCGCCGAGCGCACCGCGTATCCCATCACGATCGCGGGAGCCAAGACCAGCGAACCAATGACCAACGCGGCCACAATCACATTGGTGAGCGCGCTCGAGAAGCTCGCTGCGACTCCGATAAAGAACAAGATCATCGCCAGGAGGAATAGCGAGTATCCGACGCGCTTGCCGGCCTTGACCAGCTTGGCGATTCGGATACGACGCTCGAGGACAGGATCAGACACGGCTGTCATCATCGCCCAGAGTTGGCCCGCGCGCCCATCAGAATCCGCTGCCGCCCATCGAGCCCGACAATTGCGCGTCAGGAGCAAAGACGTAGCAGCGGAAACTGCGAACCTTGGTCCCGTCTGACGCGTCGCTCTCGCCGTCCCAGTCGTCGGCCCCCGGAGCGACACTCCCGATTTGCAACAGGCTCAGCACGAACGGGGTTCCGACGAAGTCTTCGAACGACTGGAGACACTGAATGTTGCTCCACTCGCGAAGCTGGCTGCCGCCTGGGTAGGGAAAGTTCTGTTCGGCTGGGTGATCGTAGATCGCATACACCTCGCCGTCGTGGGGGCGTCGGCAATCGACCACCGTCGTCCGTTCGCGGGTCTCGTCGATCTGTTCGAAATAGAACTCGTAGGTGTTGAAGCACGTCTCGACGTCGAGTTCGAACTCGTTGGTGGCGCGGCCCTCTGGCACCGGAGTCGGGGCGATCTCGCCCCCTGCGTGCGCTTCGGGTGTCGGAAGGTCGAGGATTGCCGGCTTGGAGCCAGCGTCGGGCGACCCATCACCGGTGCAACCAGATGCGACCAGGGCAAGGGCGCAGACTCCAAGAACCACTCGACGAAACACACGTTGAGGCTAGTGGAGTGCCTCCGGAATGTTGATGCAGCATCGCTGCAACCCGCTAGTGCCGTGTCGGGAAGCGTTCGTGGGGGTGCGGCGAGTCTCGGGCAGCTGTTGGTGCAGTACCGGGAGGTTTCCCGGCCACGTTGTTAGTAAGAGGGCAGCGCCTGGTCGATGTGCACGAAACAGACGAACAACACCAACGCGAAAGGCGCGAGCGCTATTGCATATGACGGCAGCTTCTTCCAGCGCCGGGCGACGAACCCCGCCAATCCGGCAATGAAGGCAGCCGCCACGCCCCACATGACGGCCGGCAAGATCGCGTCGTTGTTGCCGTTGAGGCCCTCACCGAAGCTGTCAGAGGTGGTGAGCAGCGACGTTGGCCGAGGGGGCGAGGACTCGCTGGCCCCGACTGCAGGTACTTCTTCGGCATCGGCTTCATCGCCGGCGTCGTCGGCCTCGGCACCTTCGTCAGCTGATGCCTCGGCCTCGGTATTGGTGCCGTCGTCAAGGTCGGGGTCACCCGGCAGGCCGCCGTCGTCCGCGGGTTGGTCGGGGACGTCTTCGGAGGCTAGCGATTCGCCGGTGGGACCGAGCCCAGCGGGTCGGGGAACAGACAGGGCGGGCTCGCCGACCAGCTCGGCAACCACGATGATGCGCTGGCGGGCGCTGAACTTTGGGTGGCAGGCCGTCAGGGTCAAGCGGTTCGGCGCAACCTCGAAGTCTTGGTCGAGCACATCGATTCGATCGGGAGAGACAATGAAGTGGCCTTTGCCCGACTCTTGAGGGATCACCCGATAGGTGAACGTCCCTTGGATCGTCCGTACGGTGATCTCGTCGCCAGGTTCGAGCTCGTCGATGCGGTTGAACGGCGCACCCCAGGTTGTGCGGTGGCCCGCGATGGATGCGTTGCCTGGCATCCCGGGCATCGGTGTGGTGCCGTAGTGTCCGGGGCCATCGCGGAGCTCGTCGGTGCCGACGCCTTCGACGACGGTCCACTCGACGTTGATGTCGGGGATGATGAATTGTGCGATGGGTTGGCCGTTGTCTTGCCATATGAGCTTCGCCAACAGCTGGAGCTCTTTGGCCGCGGCCTCTGCGGCTTCTTCGTCGATCGCGTCAGTTGGGGCCGGCTCAGTTCCTTCGTTTTCGGGGTCTTCCTCATTGGTGACAGCGGCGTCGGTGGTGGGCTCCTCGGCCGCCTGGATCGTTGCGACCACTGTTTCGACATCGCCCGCTCCTTCGAGGAATGTTTCGAAGTCGTTCTCCAGCGAGTTCTGTGCCTGCGCGGTGAGGACGCCTGTGCCCCACAGCTGATACGCGACGAACAGCAGCGTGAGGGCACCGAGACCGATGCAGAATCGGCCGACACCGCCGAGGACCCGCGACAACAACATAGATAACGAGATTATCGGCGACGGGGCTCCTAGTTGGAGGCAGTCCAACCAAAATCGCTGGCTACATGCATTACTTCTTCCAGAAATGGCGCACCCGGGCTACCTATGGTTGAGCCGTTCCCAGTACCGTCAGGGTTCATGGCCGCCACCATTGAGCTCTCAGGTGTCGTGACGCTCCTCGGCCGGTTTCCGGCGTTGGCAGGGGCCGATCTCAAGGTGCAGGCCGGTGAGGTCGTACTGATTCAGGGGCCCAATGGCGCTGGCAAGACCACGTTGTTGCGTCTCTGTGCCGGCCTGTTGCGGATCGAGGCGGGGACCGGATCGGTGCTTGGACACGACCTCGTGGAAGAACGGGTCACTATCCGTCGTCGCGTGGGACTACTTGGCCATGCAACCGGTCTCTACGACGATCTCACCGTCGAGGAGAATGTGCGCTTCTGGGCGCGCGCCTCACATGCCGATGTCGACGGCGTTGCTGCTGCGCTGGACCATCTCGGCTTGGCCACTCGCCTGCACGATGTCCAGGTCCGGAAGCTCTCGGCGGGGCAGCGGCGCCGCACTGCGCTCGCAACCTTGCTTGTTCGACGTCCCGAGTTGTGGCTCCTCGACGAGCCGCACGCCACGCTCGACCAAGAGGGTCGCGATCAAGTGGACAACCTCATCGCCAACGCCGCCCAGGCTGGGGCGACGGTGATGTTGGCTTCCCATGAGCTGGAACGAGTCTCGAGGCTGACGCATCGAACCGTGACCGTCGCAGGTGGCCTCGTAGTGGGCGACACGGGATCTCGGGGTGGTGACGTCGATGCTTCGTGACGCGTTGTTGGTGGCAGCTAAGGATCTGCGCGTTGAGTGGCGCTCTCGAGTTCTCATCAACCAGGTGGCGCCGTTCACGTTGTTAATCGTGGTGTTGTTCGGCTTTGCGTTGGACGCTGACACTGCGACCTTGCGTGACACGGCGCCGGGTTTGTTCTGGGTCGCCGTGATGTTGGTCGCGGTCTTGGCCGTGCAGCGTGGCGCAGCCATCGAAGCGGCTGATGATACCCAGCAACGCATGCTCCTATCCGACCTCGACCCTGCAGCAGTTTTCCTGGGGAAGGCCGCCGGATTGTTTGTGCAGCTGCTGGTCCTCGAGGTCATGCTGACGGCGGCGGTTGTGGTGCTTTTCGACGTATCTGTCGGCGAGCCACTGCTGATGGTCGCGTCGTCGGTGGTCGCGACCATTGCCATCGCGAGCGCAGGTACGCTTTACGGAGTGTTGGCCGTGGGACTTGGCGTACGGGAGACATTGCTGCCAATCCTGTTGCTGCCTGTTCTCGCACCAGTACTCATCAGTGCCACCCGTACCTTCGGCGATGCCTTCGATCGGGTGGATGCCGATGGCTGGGCGTGGCTTGGTTTGCTCGGCACATTCGCCGTTATCTATGTCATGATCGGAATGCTCGCCTACGGCGTGCTCCTGGAGGAATCGTGAGTGCCACAGCAGCACCCGCACCGGAGACCGATAGTCCCACCATCGTGACCGGTACATCGAGCCGAGGCACCCGGGCCCTCGCGTTTATCATCGCTGTCGGGGTACCAACGCTGCTCGCGTTCGCCTTCTTCATCAGCCCCGAAGATGATGTCCAGCGCGACGCTGTCCGGCTGCTCTACATCCATGTACCGATCGCCATCATGACCTATGTGGCCTTTAGCCTCACGGCGTTCGGCGGCATCATGTTTCTGTACAAGGGCTCACGGTGGTGGGATACCACGGCCTACGCAGCTGGTGAAATCGGTGTGGTGCTCTGCGGGCTTACCCTAATTACCGGCTCGATCTGGGGTCGGCCCACTTGGGGCACATGGTGGGAATGGAGCGATGTCCGGCTCGTCACCAGCCTCATGCTCTTCCTGGTTTTTGTCGGGTACCTGGCCTTTCGCCGAATACCCGGCGACCCAACGGTTCGAGCGAGGCGAGCGGCAGTTCTCGGCCTCATTGGGGCAATGCAGATTCCGATCGTGCGGTTCTCAGTCGAGTGGTGGGAGAACAACACCCTGCACCAGTCCAGCTCGGTTCTCTACGGGAAGCTCGAGAACATGACGCTGTTTACCTGGTTCCTCGGCCAGATCGTGGTAGGTGCGATCTTCCTCTACTTGCTGATCCATCGTTTCCGGGTTGCCTGGATGGAAGAAGAGATCGAGACCCATGGTCTCGTGGGCGCCCTCGAAGAACGCCGGGCCGAGGCGCTGGTAGGCGTCGAGCAGGCCGTTGGGGGCACCGTCGAAGGACGTATCAGCGCGGTGAAGGACGTATGAGCGCCGGGACCGGCGATCTACAAAAGGGCGTCCATCATGACTGACCTGGGTTATCTCATCGCAGGGTGGTCTGTCGGGCTCGGCACCCTCGGGTTGTACGGCTGGTCGGTCGTGCGCCGGGGCCGCAATCTCGGCCAACACGTATCGCCAGAGCGTCGACGTTGGATGACCACCGATGACTGACGCAGGTTCGGTCGATCTCACCCCTCGCCCGATCACCCCTGGACGGTCGCGGCCAAAGTGGTTGCCGCTTGCCGTCGTTGTTGCGGTCATGGTCGCTGTTGCGGGGTTGGTCTTCTTCTTGATCACAAACAGTCAGGCTTTCCTCGAGGCGGACGTCGCCGTCGAAGAGCGAGAATCCCAGGGTGAACGCCGATTCCAGCTCCTCGGTTCACCCATTCAGAGCAAGGACGAAGTCACCGCTGCCACGGTGGCGACCGGCGACGAAGCCCTGTCGCCATTCACCGTCGCGTTCGATGGTGTGAAGGTCGACGTGTTGAGCCAACAGATCCCGCCGCAGCTATTTCAGTGTGGGGTCCCCGTGGTGCTCGAGGGCCAATGGGTCAAGGGGGCCGCGCCTCGTGGTGTCGAGTGGCCGGTAGGAGCCAATGATGGCTGGTATTTCCACACCGATCGCATCTTGGTCAAGCACGACAACGACTACACCGAAGAGCGCCTGATCGACGCCGAAGAGCGAGGGCAACTCTTAATCGAGGCCGTCGAAGCCTCGGACGAAGCCAGCTGCCAGGTCTGACGGAGTGAACCAGTTCGTCGGCGCCGTTGCGATTGTTCTGTCGCTGTCGGCAGCACTCATTGCGATTCCGATGCTTGCCGTCGGCATTCATCAGGGCCGGCCCCAGCTCTTGCGATCGGGTGCTCGCTACGCGTGGGTGATTTTGGCGGGCATGATCGTGGCCACGGCGGCGATGCAGCGAGCCCTGATCACGCGCGACTTCGATGTGTTATTCGTGGCCGAGCACGGCAGCTCGAAGACGCCACCATTGTTCAACGTGGCCACCATGTGGTCGGCCCTCGAAGGCTCGATTCTGCTGTGGGGATTGATCCTGGCCGGCTACCTGATGATCGTCGTACGAAAGTTCCGGCATCGCCTCGACGATCCGCTGGTGGCTTGGGCAATGATCGTGATGTTCGTGGTGACGGCGTTCTTCTTGGCGCTCATGATGGGGCCCGCCAACCCGTTCAAGAGCTTTGATGCCCCCGTGGGATTCGACGGGCCCGGTCCGAACCCCCTGCTCCAAAACCACGTGCTGGTGGCCTTCCACCCACCGATGTTGTACCTCGGCTACGTCGGGTTCACTGTTCCTTTTGCCTTCGCGACCGCAGCGCTGGTTACCGGTCGGCTGGGCGAGGGTTGGCTGCTCGAGACCCGTCGTTGGACACTGTTCGCGTGGGGGTTCCTCACCGCCGGTATTGTCCTCGGCGCGTGGTGGGCCTACGACGTGCTGGGTTGGGGCGGCTATTGGGGCTGGGATCCCGTTGAAAATGCTTCCTTCTTGCCCTGGCTCACGGGCACGGCGTACCTGCATTCGGTCCTGGTCCAAGAGCGTCGCGGGATGCTACGGGTGTGGAACTTATCGCTGGTTTGTGCCACCTTCAGCCTGACGATCTTGGGAACCTTCATCACCCGCTCAGGGGTGCTGGCGTCCGTGCACAACTTCTCCGAGAGTGGCATCGGCGTGTGGTTGCTGATGTTCTTCGCCGCGACGGTCTTGGTCACTGTCGGCCTCATCTTCTGGCGCGGTGATCGGCTTCGTTCGCCCGGAACGATCGACTCGCCGCTGTCTCGCGAAGGCGCATTCTTGGCGAACAACCTGGCATTTGCGGCCATGGCCTTCATCATCTTGTTGGGGACCGTTTTTCCGCTCATCGTCGAAGCGTTCAACGGAGATCGTATCTCTGTTGGCGTGCCGTACTTCGAACGCATGACGATGCCGGTTGGTATGACCATGTTGTTCCTCATGGCCGTCGCTCCGGTCCTGCCATGGCGCAAAGCGGGTACAGAGTTGCTCAAGCATCGGCTCGAGTGGCCGGCCTGGACTGGCGTTGCAGCCCTCGTTTTGTCCGTGGTAGTTGGTGCGCGTGGGTTCGCCCCACTGTTGGGGTTCACCATGGCCGGCTTCGCCAGTGGCTCGGCGCTTCGCCAACTCGTGCTGGCAACGCGACGCCAAGGCTGGCGGGGTCTGGTGGGTCGCGCCAACGGCGGGATGATCGTGCACATCGGGGTCATCATGTTGGCCGTGGGGTTCGTGGCTAGTTCCGCCTATCTCCGCCAAGGCGAGTTTGAGATGACGCCCGGAGAGACAGTGGCATTGGGGGATACGGAGATCGCCTACGAGAGTTCGCGAGTCATCACCCACAGCAATCGAATCGAAGAGGAAGCCACCGTTGTCGTCGATGGTCAGGTCCTGACTCCGGCATTGGAGCGGTTCACCGAATCGGGCCAGCTGGTACCGGCCCCAGCTACGCGCTCGACGTGGACCGAGGACATCCAGGTGGCCGTGCTGGTGTCCGCGGAAGGCATCGACCAGACAATCGTGCTGCGCGCTACTCGACAACCCATGATCTTCTGGCTGTGGAGTGGGGGGCTGGTCATGCTCGTGGGGACGGCGTTGTCTGCATTCCCCGGCAAGCGTCAGCGCAAGCCCACTGACCCTGCCTCGGCACCAATCCCGGTCGACGCATGACCGAGCCGGCGCCTGACAGCGGTCGCAAGGCCATGAGCTCGCTCCAGGTTGTCGCTGCTGCGGTGGCGGTCGTGGTGGTGGCGTTCATCGTGCTGTTGGCCACCCGAGACGTTCAGGTCAACCAACCCAGCCTGGCCCTGGTTGGCCAGAACGTGCCGCAGTTCAGTGGGACTTCTTACGACGGTAAGACCTTTGACATGAACTCGGTTCTGCTGGCCAACCGCGAACTTACCCAGGCCGACCAGACCTGGACTGTCATCAACTTCTTCGCGAGCTGGTGTGGGCCCTGCCGGCTCGAACACGGCGACCTCACGCGGCTTGATACTGAAGGTGCGGCATGTCCCACTCGCCTCGTTGGGGTAACGATCACCGACTCTGCCGAGAATGTAGAGGCTTTCTTCGAGGATCTCGGTGGCGAATGGCCGGTCCTCGTAGGCGACACGTCGGGCACGGTCATCGACTTCAGCGTGCTCGCGCCGCCCGAGACGATCGTGGTGGCTCCAAGCGGTTTGGTCGTTGCCAAATTCATCGGAGCAGTGACCTATGAACGGTTGGTTGAGGTGATTTCGTGTTGAGTGCATCTAAGTCTCGGACGATGTCGTGGGTATTGATGGCATTGGTCTTCGTCGCGGCGCTCGGCTACGGGGCCACTGCCGATCGCGGGCCACGGTCCGATCAAGAACGTGCCGCAGCGCTGTCGTCATCGATCGCTTGCCCGCAATGCACTGGACAGCCGGTCTCGGAGAGTAATGCTCCTATCGCCGAGACGATTCGCACCCAAATCAAACAGCAAGTCGATGCTGGACTGACCGACCAGCAGATCGTGCAGGTATATGTCGACCGCTACGGCGAGTGGGTCGACCTCAATCCCAGTCGCAGCGGTCTCACCGGCGTCGTGTGGATCGCTCCGTTCTTGGTGATCGGGGTTGCCATTGGGGCGCTGGCTCTCGCTTTCTCACGTTGGCGTGGCCCTGCCGAAACACAACGTGCGACAGCAGCCGACGCTGCCTTGGTTCAGTCCGCGCAGGAAGATCGACCGGGCGAACCATCGTGACATCCACGCGTCGCCGGCTGGACCCAGATGCCTTGGCTGCGCTCGAAGAGGAGCGGGACTTCTTGCTTCGGTCGCTGGACGACCTCGAAGCCGAGCGGTCAGCCGGCGACATCGACGAAGCCGATTACGACGGCTTGAAGGACGATTACACCCGCCGTGCCGCCGAGGTGATTCGGTCCGTTGAGTCCCAAGAGGCGTCCTTTGCGTCCATTCCGGGGGTGCAGTGGCGCCAGGTCGTCAGCTGGATTGTCGGCCTTGCGATTCTGGGAGGGCTGAGTGGCGTGCTCATCGCCCGAAGCTCAGGGGCGCGCACGGCGGGTGAGTCGATCTCTGGTGGCGTTCGCTCCAGCACGGTCAGTTTGGTCAACCAAGCTCGATCGCTCCAGGCCGACCGTGAGACATGGCCCGCAGCCATCGAGATCTACGAGGACGTGATCAACCAGGACCCGAGCAACGTCGAGGCGCTCAGCTATGGCGCATGGTTGACAAATCGTTTGGGTGGGGCCGCAGACGAGGCTGCGGACGCGTTCCGAGAGGTTGCGTTGCTTGATCCGGCCTATCCCGATGCCATCGTTTTCCACACGATCGTGCTGGCCGATGACGGCCGCTGGGCCGAGGCTGCCGAAGTGCTGAATACGTTGGACCTGGACGACGCCCCGGGACAGGTCCAGGCGATCTTGGGCGAACGGGGGATCGTGGGCGAGGTGTATGCGGAGGCCAACTACGAACTGTTGGCGGCCAACGGCGAGCCGGAGCTCACAGAACTTGGACTCGACGCGGACCGAGCGCTGGCGGCTGCTGGCTGGTTGATTGAGAGCGACCGACCCCTCCGCAGCGTGGCTGCTCTCAAGCTGTATCGCGCCGTGCTGGTTGTCGATCCCGACAATCCAGCGGCCCTGTCACGCGAGGCGTGGATCTTGTTCTCCTCGCGGGCGCAGGCTCCCGAGCTCGAAGCGCGAGCCATCGAGTTGATTGACCGGGCCGTTGACGCCAACCCCGATGACCCTGAAGTGCTCCTGACTCGTGCGTCGATGCTGCTCGAATCCGACCCTGAGACGGCCTGTGGCGACTTTGCTCAGCTGCTTGGGATTGATGGCCTCGATGATCTGCTCCGCGAGCGGGTAACAGATCTCAGCGACAACCAGTGCCGGTGAGCTGACCCCCGACCCCTATTTCTTGTTGAGTTGGGGTCTGGGTGGGTTCAAGTGGTGATGGCCACACTTTGAGGTGTGGGGTTCCACCGGTCAGTTCGTGATACGGGCATGATGCCCGTTGTTCACACACATC